>OJSE01002728.1_pt1 | contig 17892 bp, 10 predicted proteins | sample 1599351 | NCBI WGS metagenome assembly OJSE01 (sample SAMN04168656, study PRJEB22393) | human gut metagenome | biome: human gut microbiome; feature: stool | host: Homo sapiens | collected 2014-03-17 | reverse complement strand
CCTCTTCCAGCAGGGAGGTGCCGACCTCGTAGCCCTTGGCCTTGAGGAAGGTGTACGCCATGCCACCGCCGATGACCAGACGGTTGGCCTTGTCGAGCAGGTTCTCGATGACGCCGAGCTTGTCGGAGACCTTGGAACCGCCGAGCACCACGGTGAACGGACGCTCCGGGTTCTCGGTGGCCTTGGACAAGGCCTTGACTTCCTTCTCGACCAGCAGGCCTGCGGCGGCCGGCAGATCGGCGGCAACGTCGTAGTTGGAGCCCTGAGCGCGGTGGACCACGCCGAAGCCATCGGAAACGAAGGCCTCGCCGAGGGCGGCGATCTTCTTGGCGTAAGCGGCGCGTTCGTCGGCGTCCTTAGAGGTCTCCTCCGGGTTGAAACGAACGTTCTCAAGCAGCACAACGTCGCCATCGTTCATGGCGGCAACCTTGGCCTGAGCGTCCTCGCCGTAGGTGTCCTTGGCCAGCGGCACGTTGGCGCCGAGCAGCTCGCCGAGGCGGGCGGCAACCGGGGCCAGGCTCAGCTCAGGAACGACCTTGCCCTTCGGGCGGCCAAGGTGGGCCATGAGGATGACCTTGGCGCCTTCTTCGCGCAGGGTCTTGATGGTCGGCAGAGCAGCCTTGATTCGACCGTCATCGGTGATGGTGGTGCCGTCCAGCGGAACATTGAAATCAGCGCGAACCAGAACGCGCTTGCCCTTGAGATCTCCAAGGTCCTTGAGTGTCTTCATGAATATCCTTTCCTTGACGAATCGCACGTCAAAGTGGCCAATTTTGCCACTTTGCATATTACAGGCATTCCGGAACAAAACACCGCATTCGTCTACTGACTGAATGCGGTGTTTTGTCACATCGTTGTCGCGTTTTGCCGAATAGGCACGGCAAATCGGATTGTCGGGTTACTTGCCTTCGGCTGCGCGAGCCTTCTCCGTCTTCTCGGCAAGTTGAAGCAGTCGGCGAATTCGGCCGGCAATCGCATCCTTGGTGATTTGCGGTTCGGCGATCTTGCCGAGCTCCTCGAGGCTCTTGTCCACGTGATCGATGCGCAGCTGGCCGGCCTGACGGAGGTTGTCCGGAATGTTATCGCCGAGTACTTCGAAAGCATGCTGCACTTTTTCGCTGGCTTCGGCGGCGGCCTTGGCGGAACGGCGCATATTGGCGTCATCGAAGTTGGCCAGGCGGTTGGCCTTGCCGCGGGCCTCGCCATCGGAACGCTTGCCGGTCCATTCGCGAGCCGAACGGGTGGCGCCCATGAGCTTGAGCATGCGTTCGATGGCGTCGGGATCCTTGAGTGTCACGCGCTCGGAGCTACGCAGCGTGCGATGCTTGGCCTGGATGCCTAGACGACGGGCCACGCCACACAGGGCCATGGCGGCCTCTTCCGTGGGGCAAGCGATTTCCAGGAAGCTGGCCTTACCGGGATCGGACAGGAAGCCACGGGCCATGAAGGCGCCGCGCCATGCCGCTTTGATTTGGGCGATGGATCCGTTGACCACTTCAGACGGCAGTCCACGGACCTGCTGCTTGCGGCGGTCGACCAGTCCGGTCTGCAAAGCCAAGGCCACTACGTTGCGGGTGACGAGCACCACGTAGGTCTCGACAGGGCCGTTCGGGGTCTGACGTGTGAGGTGATTGACCTCGGCTTCGTGCCCGAACGTGTTCCTCAACGTGTTCTTCAGCCATTCTGCAACGTCAAGCGAGGTGAATACGGCTTGGATAACGTATGTATTCTGTACCGGTCGAAGACCGCCGCCAAAACGGATCATGGCCGCAGCTTGGGCCTTGATCGCGGCTGGCGAATCGCCTTCAAAGGCTGCCAACTCGCTTTTGACATCGTCCAGAAGAGCCAAGATCTACCTCCTACAGTCCCGTTCTTCTCAATGCTTCAGGCGCTTCGTGCCGTTATCTGCTGTCACACGGTCGGAAGCCATCGGCTTTCTGTGATACCTAATCTGGTGGACAAGCGAACCCGTTTGATACGTATTATGGGCCCTGCTTTCTCGCAGTGTGGTCACCGAACACTTGCCCGATGACCGCTCGACGCCTGCTTACGATGAGTGACGCTTGTGCTGTTCTCTCGCGGAAACGGTTACGTTGAGCCCATGTGCGCGTAAGCGGCGAGCCAGCTCTTCGCTCATCGCCACCGACCGGTGCTGACCACCGGTGCAGCCGACGGCGATGGTTACGTAGTGCTTGTCTTCCTGGGCGTATCCTTCCAACGCAATCTCGATAGCTTTCTCATAAGCGTCGAGAAATTCCTTGGCTCCCTTGCTGGAAAGCACGTAGTCGGCGACCGGCTTGTCGTGCCCGGTAAGCTCGCGCAGGTTGGGCACCCAGAACGGGTTGGGCAGAAAACGCACGTCGGCCACGAAATCGGCGTCGATGGGCATACCGTATTTGAAGCCGAAGCTGAAGATGTGTACTGCCACGGTGGTGGGGCCGGAGCCGAGCATCGCCTCGTAGAGTTTGGTGGACAGCTGGTGGATGCTCAGGGAGCTGGTGTCGATGACCCAGTCGGCTCGTTCCTTGAGGTCTTCCAGCAGGTGACGTTCCTCAAGGATGCCGTCGATCAGTCGGTTGCCGTGCTGCAGCGGGTGCGGGCGGCGCACGGATTCATAGCGCTTGATGAGCACTTCGTTGCTGGCGTCGAGGAACAGAATACGGGTTTTGACGCCAAGATCATCCAGATGGCCGAGCACGGCGGCCAGCTCGTCGAAATAGCTGGAGCGCACGTCGATGACGGCGGCAAGCTTGTGGACGCCTGACTCCGATCCGGAACCGGAGGTGGTCATCATGTCGACAAGCGGGATAAGCAGTTTGGGAGGCAGGTTGTCGACCACATACCATCCCATGTCTTCCACGCAGTCAGCGGCATGAGAGCGGCCTGCGCCGGACATACCGGTGATGAGCAGCACTTCGAAGGCATCAAGCGGGGTCGGCTGGTTGTCCGGAGTCGATGTGGATGTCGCGGAATTCGCCGGCGCATTCGTGGCGGCCGCCTCGCCGGTATCGCGGTTCGTTGTCTGTTGATTCATTACAGCGCCTCCTCAAGAGCTTTGCGCATCGCGATCTCCAGCTGGTCGTCTTCGGTGGTGGTGTCCTGCAGACGCTGGTCGGCATCGCTGGGCGGGTCGTCATCCCAGATACCGGTCATCAGCAATACCTGTACGAGAGCTTGGTACAGCAGCATTTCTTCGCCGCCGATGGCGTGACCGCCATGAGCGCGCCAGGCTTCCATGAGCTTGGTGGGGCGTGGATCGTAGATCACGTCCAACAGCAGTCCGGAGAATGGCTCGGTTCCGGCATTGGCGAGGGCATCCGCGACGTTGTCGGCCGCGTGTCCGGGAATCGTGTTGATGACATAGGTGGCGTTGCGGGCTGCCTCAAGCAGGACCTGATCGTCGCCTAATTCGATTTCGTTGTACGGGTTATGCACGTTGACGAACTTTTCGGCCACTGGTTTAAGCCCGGTGTTTTTTCCGGGGTGACGGGCGGCGACGACGATATGGCCGATTTCGGGCATCATGCAGCATGCGGCCAACGCCGAAGTGGCGGTGTTGCCATTGCCGATGATCAGCGCGGTGCCGCTTCTCGACGCGGTGTGGTGTTCGCCGAGTTCGCGATTGGCATGGTCGAAGGCGAGTTGGATGCCGATGACATCGGTGTTGTATAGCTTGATGCCCGGCTTGCCGTTCGGCCAAGCGGGATCATCGGCAGCCACGCTCCAGTCGAATACCGCGGTATTCGCCACCTTCAGTTCCTTGGCCCACAAATTTTCCGGAACACCGTACGGTTGGATGGTCTTCTTCAACGGCATGGTCAGGCTCAGGCCAGCCCACGTCGAGTCAAGGCCTTTGAGGAAAGCGTCGAGGTCGTCTTCCCCCACCTCGTGCTTGTCGTACAGCCAATCGTCGAGTTTCAGCGAACGGTAGGCCGCGTTGTGGAGCACGGGTGACAATGAGTGTGCGACGGGTTTGCCGAGTACAGCGCAACGATGATTGGCCATATCCCCTCCTTGATGTCTGTTCCCATGCTAGCCGACACTTTGCTTCGAATATGTCAACCACAGGCCCCGCAACCGAAAATTTACTCTGGGCTGCTGGACCGGGCCGGCTCACTGCTCGTGCAGCGCGTTGTACAGCGCTTCGGCTTTGGCGTGGCCGATGCCTTTGACCTTCTCGAAGTCCTCGACACTGGCTTCGCGCATGGCTTTGACCGAGCCGAAGTGGTTGAGCAGCCGCTTCTGGTAGCTTTCGCCGATGCCGGGAATCTCGTCGAGCGCGCTGCGCAGGGCGCCTTTGCGCCGCTGCTGGCGGTGGTAGGTGATGGCGAAGCGGTGGGATTCGTCGCGTACACGCTGCAGCAGATACATGCCTTCGGACTGGCGTTTGAGGATGATCGGATAGTCGTCGTCCGGCACCCACACCTCTTCCAAGCGTTTGGCCAGTCCGCAGACGGCCACGTCGTTCACGCCACAGTCCTCAAGCGCCTTGGCGGCGGCCATGACCTGCGGCTTGCCGCCATCGACCACCACCAGGTTCGGCTTGTAGGCAAAGTGATGCCGGTTTGTGTTCTGCTGGACGATGTCGGGCGGGGACTCCCGCGCATCGTTCTGCACTCCGACCGGCACCGCGTGCCCCTTGCCACTGATGTCGGAACCGCCCTCACCATTGTCGTTACCGTTCGCAGCGATTGTCTCCGCCGCCACGGCAGTGGTCATCTTGCCGGCGGCCGAGGCCACACGCTGTTCCGCGTCGATGCTTTCGCCGGAGTCGCCGGCGATGTTGCCGTGCTTGAAGCGGCGGGTGAGCGTCTCGTAAAGCGCGGACAGATCATCCACCGCGCCTTTGCCGTCCTTGCCTCGGATGGCGAAGCGTCGGTATTCGGATTTCTTGGCGATCGCGTCTTCGAACACCACCATGGAGGCCACCTGGAAGGCACCACCCACAGTGTTCGAAATGTCGTAGCATTCGATGCGCAGCGGGGCTTCCGCGAGTCCCAATGCCTTGGCCACATCGTTCATGGCCTGGGTGCGTGCGCCCATGTCGGAGATGCGGCTCATCTTGCTGCGTTGCAGTGCTTGGCTGGCGTTCTCGTTGGCGCGGTCCATAAGCTGCTTCTTGTCGCCTCGCGAGGCCACACGGATGGTCACCGCTCCCCCGCGCAGATTGGTCAGCCAGCCTTCGAGTTCCTCACGGCGGGCCGGTTCGACGGGCACGATGATTTCGCGCGGTACCGGTGCGATGGGTGCCAGCAGGTCCGCGCGCCCGGTGGTCTCCTGACGGGTGTTGCGTTCTCGGGTGGCCTGGGCGCGTGCCACAGCGTCCGTGGCCGTGATGGTTTGCGTGGAGCCGATGGCCTCGCGATTGGTGGAGATGGTCGCGGCCGACTGGGGGTGATTATCCCCGGCGGCGTCCGAATACACCTGCACCAGAAGGTCGGCCATCAAGTCGGCGTCATCGATGTCCTCAACTCGTTCGACGCTCCAGTTGCGTTCGCCGCGAATCGAGCCGGCGCGCACATAAAAAGCGTGCACGGAGGCTTCGAGCTCGTCGCTGGCGAAGCCGAACACGTCAGCGTCCACATCCTGGTCGAAGACGACGGCGTTCTGTTGCACCACGGTTTCCAGCATTTGGATCTGGTCGCGCAGTCGGGCGGCTTTCTCGAATTCGAGTTCGGCGCTGGCCTCTTTCATGTCGCGGGTCAACTGGGCGATGTATGGCCGTCCGAGTCGTCCGGTCATCACGCCGACCAGCTGTTCGCACAGCCGCCGGTGTTCGTCCGCTTCAATGCGGTTCACGCAGGGTGCGGAGCATTTGCCGATGGAAGCGAACAGGCATGGCCGTCCGGTCAGTTGCGCCTTATGGAACACGTTGGTGGTGCAGGTGCGTACCGGGAACGTGCGCAGCAACCGGTCAAGACTGTGCCGCAATTCCCACACTTTGGCATAGGGGCCGAAATACCGGGTATCCCGCCGTTTGCGCGACCGCGTGACCCACACGCGCGGAATTCGCTCCCCCGTGCTGACCGCGAGATACGGATAGGTCTTGTCGTCGCGGAACTGCACGTTGAACCGTGGGTCGAATTCCTTGATCCACGTGTATTCCAACGTCAGTGATTCCAGTTCGGTGGCGACGACCGTCCACTCCAGACTGCGTGCGGTCAGCACCATGGTCTGCGTGCGCGGATGCAGCAGATACAGCGGCTGGAAATAATTGGTGAGCCTGTTGCGCAGGTTCTTTGCCTTGCCCACATAAATGACGCGCCCTTCCCCGTCGCGCCATTTGTACACACCGGGTTTGGCGGGAATATCCGAGGTCTTGGGTCGGAACAGGTCGCGAGAATCCCCCAGCAAAGGTGCCCCATTCGCATTCACCTTCGCCGTCGTTTCCCCGGCACCCACAGCTACGCTTTCCGGCATTAACGCCGCCGCAGTCTTCCGCCACTCATCCGGACTATGCCGCTCAATATCGTTCGTCATAATCCTCCTCGCTATTAAGCAAAACCAATCATCAGGGATTGGGTGGGTTGGGGTGTGTGTTGCTGGACCGTAAAGACTTGACCTAAGCGGCCCGGAGCATGTCCAGCAACAAACACCCCAACCCACCCGAGGTCAGCTGCAATGGAAGGCTAAAGCATGGGTTTCAGGAACTTGCCGGTCCATGAGGCTTCGCATTCGGCAACCTGTTCGGGCGTGCCCTGCGTGACGATGGTGCCGCCTCCGTCGCCGCCCTCCGGACCGAGATCGATCAGCCAGTCGGCCTCCTTGATCACATCCAGATTATGTTCGATGACGATGACCGTATTGCCCTTGTCCACCAGGGACTGCAGCACCTTGAGCAGCTTGTTCACGTCTTCGAAGTGCAGGCCGGTGGTCGGCTCGTCGAGGATGTACACGGTTTTGCCGTCGGATCGGCGCTGCAGCTCGGTGGCAAGCTTGACGCGCTGCGATTCACCGCCGGACAGGGTGGGTGCGGGCTGGCCGAGTCGGATGTAGCCGAGGCCGACGTCCACGAGGGTCTTCAGGTATCGGGAGATGCCGGTGTACGCCTTGAAGAAGTCGGCGGCCTCCTCGATGGGCATGTTGAGGATGTCGGCCACGGTCTTGCCGTTGTACGTGACTTCGAGGGTCTCGCGGTTGTATCGTTTGCCGTGGCAGACCTCGCAGTCCACGTAGACGTCGGGCAGGAAGTTCATTTCGATCTTCAGCGTGCCGTCACCGTGGCAGGCCTCACATCGGCCGCCTTTGACGTTGAAACTGAAGCGGCCGGGGCCGTAGCCGCGCACCTGGGCTTCGGGAGTCTTGGCGAACAGGGTACGGATCTTGTCCCACACACCGGTGTAGGTGGCGGGGTTGGATCGCGGCGTGCGGCCGATCGGGTTCTGGTCGACGTGGATCACCTTGCGCACCTGGTCCACGCCTTCCACGCGCGTGTGGCGGCCGGGTACGATGCGTGCACCGTTGAGCTTGTCGGCGAGCACCGGGTAGAGGATCGTGTTGACCAGCGAGGATTTGCCGGAGCCGGAGACGCCGGTGACCACGGTGAGCACGCCGAGCGGGAAGCTCACGTCGATGTTCTTGAGGTTGTTCTCGCGGGCACCCACGACTTTGAGCACCTGGGTCTTGTGGATCTTGCGGCGCTTGGCGGGCACGGCGATCTCTCGCCGGTGGGCGATGTAGTCGCCGGTGATGGAGCGCTTGGCTTCTATGAGGTGCTTGGCGGGGCCGGAGTAGATGACTTCGCCGCCGTGTTCGCCGGCGCCGGGGCCGATGTCGACCACCCAGTCGGCGCGGCGTATCGTGTCCTCGTCGTGTTCGACGACAATCAGCGTGTTGCCGAGATCGCGCAGGTGGTGCAGGGTTTCGATGAGGCGTTCGTTGTCACGCTGGTGCAAGCCGATGGACGGCTCGTCGAGCACGTACATGACGCCAACCAGACCGGAGCCGATCTGCGTGGCGAGTCGGATGCGCTGCGCTTCTCCGCCGGATAGGGTGGCGGCCGCGCGCGAGAGGGTCAGGTAGTCGAGACCGACATCGTTCAGGAAGCCGAGTCGGGCCTTGATCTCCTTGAGCACTTCGCCGGCGATCAGCTGTGCCGAGCCTTCGAGTTTCAGGCCGTTGATCCAGGCGAGTTCGCGTACGACGGGCATGTCGCACACGTCGAAGATGGATTTTCCGTCCACGGTGACAGCGAGCACTTCGGGCTTCAGACGGCGTCCGTGGCAGATCTGGCAGGGCACTTCGCGCATGTACGACTCGTAGTATTCGCGCATGGACTGCGAATCGGTTTCGTCGTGGCGTCGCATGAGCGTGCGGATCACGCCTTCGAAGCCGGTGGAGTATTCGCGCAGGCGTCCCCAGCGATTGCGGTAGGAGACGTTGACCTTGAAGTCGTGGCCGTAGAGGATGTCGTGCTTGACGTCGTCCGGCAGGCCCTTCCAAGGGGTCTTCATGGAGAAGCCCATTTCCTTGGCCAGACCTTCGAGGATGTGGCCGTAGTACTGGGAGGTCATCTTGGTGCCGCTCCACGGTTCGATGACGCCGTCGGCCAGTGACTTGTCCGGGTCGGAGATGATGAGGTCCGGGTCGATTTCCAGTTTGAAGCCGAGACCGGTGCAGGCGGGGCAGGCACCGTAGGGGGCGTTGAAGGAGAAGGTGCGCGGCTCGACCTCGTCGAGTTCGAGCGTGTGCCCGTTCGGGCAGCTGCGGTGTTCGGAGAACGGCTGGCGGCGGGCCGGGCTGCCTTCCTCCTCGTCCACGAAGTCGATGACGATGCTGCCGTTGGCGAGCTTGAGGGCGATTTCCACCGAGTCGGTCAGGCGTTGGCGGATGCCGTCCTTGACCACGAGTCGGTCGACTACGACCTCGATGGTGTGCTTCTTCTGCTTGGTGAGTTTGATGTCGTCGGACAGCTGCGTCATCTCGCCGTCGATGAGCGCGCGGGCGTAGCCGTCGGAGCGCAGCAGCTCGATCATGTCCACGAACTCGCCCTTGCGGCCCTTGACCACGGGCGCGAGAATCTGGAATCGCGTGCGCTCCGGGTAGCCGAGCAGCGTGTCGACGATCTGCTGCGGGGTCTGGGAGGCGACGGGCTCGCCGCATTCAGGGCAGTGAGGGATGCCGGTGCGGGCGAAGAGCAGTCGCAGGTAATCGTAGATTTCGGTGATGGTGCCGACGGTAGAACGCGGGTTGCGGTTGGTGGTCTTCTGGTCGATGGAGACGGCCGGGCTCAGGCCCTCGATGAAGTCAACGTCGGGCTTGTCCATCTGACCCAGGAACTGGCGGGCGTAGGCGGATAGGGATTCGACGTAGCGTCGCTGGCCTTCGGCGAACAGGGTGTCAAACGCGAGCGAGGATTTGCCCGAACCGGACAGGCCTGTGAACACGACCATGCGATTGCGCGGAATCGCCAGGTCGACGTTCTTGAGGTTGTGTTCGCGCGCACCCTGAATCGTGATCTTGAGATCGTTCGGGATGTGCGAGATATCAGCTACCAGCGAACCATCGTGTTCAATCAGCGGCGCCTTTTTGATCTCCCGGCTCAGGAAGGAGTCGCTGGTCATCACCTTTTCGACGATGACCTCACCGTTCTTGCCCTTGCCGGTTTTCGCGCCCGTTGCGCTTGTTGCGCGCCTTGCGCCAGTCTGCATTGCCGCCACAGCCACGCCCCACCTTCCATCTCACCGTTCCCGCGCGCACGGTCATGCGCGCGCCAAATCTGTCCCAAGGATACCCGAACACACGACCAAATTCGAACGCTTGTTCGATGGCGTGTCAGGCCGGAAAACTGAACCAGAGTATGCAAAATTCCGGACCATCAGTGGACCGAAACGCAAGAGCCGGCCCCCAAGATACTCGGGGCGTCCGGCTCTCACTTCCATTTCCCCAGCGGGGTTGGCTTACCATGAAGTATACACGGTTTTAGGACATCAATCACTGTCGATGAACACTGTTCGAACATGGCCGAGGAATTCATCGTATCTTCCAGTACCGGCCTGGGCATCACCGTACGCTCCTAGCAGCTGATCAGGGAGCCATAGCCTTGCATCAGTCTCCCCTGCACAGAGTTCGACACGAATTGGCCCGATAAATCTGCGGCTTCTCAATCCATCGATGAAACGGATATCGTTCCCGTCCTGTGAAATCTCGCGCCGTTCAAGCACAAGCGTGTCCACGTTGTATTCTGTTTCCAGCAGAGGCAGAAGACGTTCCAAACATTTACGGCGAGCGCGTTCGGCGGTATTCCACTGGCTCATTGGTACCGCAGCCACAATGACATGATCAATGTCCATTGCAGCCATGGCATCAACGACTTTGCCACGCAATGATGGCCGCATGTCTCGCCAGTGCAATTTCCTTGCTCCTTTGGGCTTAAGCAACGCCAATCTTTGCCTTGTTTCGGTTTCCGTATCATCACATACGCATGCGCCCATCAAGTACATAGGCGAGGGAACTCCGGTTTTCCGCACACTCTCGTCACCCCAAGCGGTTGCCATGTTTGTCCCTTCTCGCGCAACGCAAAACAACAGTTCGATAGTATCGGATAGCAGTGCCGGACCTTGCAGCTATGCAATGCCGTTGCATTATTAATCGGAAGGCATAATGTGAAACGAGAAAAAGCTAAGCTGTTCTAGCTCTTGGCAACATCCCCAATCACTCAGCCTAAATCGACAAATCCTGATTTTCAATGGACTCCACGGGGATGCCAAGCTTGCGTAATTCGTCAACTGCATCACGCATGGGAATGCGTTCCTGTTCGATACGCCGATAAGCGATGGTTTTGTCAGCACACAGTCGTTCATAAAGACGTCGCTCCGCCGATTGAAGGCCGGGCGTCGGCTTAGGCTCCCGCATAGCAATCTTCGCGCTGCGTTCAGTACGATCGGTACCAAATCTGTGGTACCGATCGTATGCATCGCAATCCATCAGGATGGAGTCGCATTCGATACCTGATTCACGTAATGTCGAAAGTATTTCCAGTCCATCCGCATCCATATCACCCCAATACACGATACGCATGTCACGCAGTGCAGGAACCGCAGGTACAGCATCGCTTACAGCGCGACCAGAACCCCATATGCAGATGCCCTGCGCAATCGGCGGCATAGTCTGATACGTGTCTTTGTTCTCAACGATGACAGCATATTTAATGCCGGATAACGCTTCGCCTTCCCACGGACACCATATGATGCGTTCGAGCTCAGCATCGTCGCGGACCGGATCGAGATAACGGAACCGCAGTTCGGTCGGCCGTTTTGACAGACCCAACGTTTCGACACCGAGCAGTCGGCAAATGGCCTTACGACGATTGGTTTTTGACTCATTCAGCCATTTGCCGCTGAATCCTGTCAGTGGAATCTGTCGCGGCGTCATACCGGTCACGTCATGATGCCTGAAATATCGAACTGCGCTGACAAGCAGATCGAAGTCGTCAGGCTGTTCATGGCCTGTCATGCGAGCGGCCGATTCGATTGTTTCCGGAGCAACGTCACAAGCAGCAACCAGACATGCTATGCGGCGGCGCGCTTCGCGACATTCCGCCGCCAGCGTACGACCAACCACACGCATGGCTATTGATTCGTCAGGAACGACGACTTTGGAGATCAGCTCGACAGAGGTGCCTATGGTGCGATGCTTGGTTATGATTTCGCAACCATTCTTGCTTGCCCATTGCCGTATCTCATTGTTGTTGTCATGCACCGCAATCGCATTGGTTTCCAAAAATGCTTGGTCCGGCAATCCCACCGGCACGGGAAATGGCCATGCCGGTTCGATGTCGTACATATGTGAACGCATATGTTTCTTCACGCATGTGGTGATCGCAGCGATGTCTTTCATGCCGGCCATAGTTCCCATCACCTGCTTTCGAACATCGTCGAGTCGAACCGAATCGTCTTAATACCGGCGACGCCGGGACTGCTCATTCGGCAACCCCGTCATCCTTCAATATATCCGACGATGATTCATCGTCCATGTCATTCTGATGCAGCACGGCCTCGCGCAGGGAGGTGAGGCCGGTGTCGGGGTCCTTGTAGGTCACGTAGGCCTTGGTGGAGACCTCGAGGATTTCGCCGGTCTTGCTTTCCGGGGCGGAGACGATGACCTGGAATCCGAGGCGCGGCAGCACCGTGAGGGCGCGCTGCGTGTAACGGCCGTCGGCCTTGATGAGCGCCTCGTCGAGGAACAGCGTGGTGTACGAGGGCTCGCTGGTCAGGCCGCCGCCGAGCAGGTAGATGAGCGCCGCGCCGTATACGAACGAGGTGAGCTCCTGCAAGGCGCCGCCCGAACGGCCGCCGGTGGAGGTGATGCGTTCATCCGGGCCGTCGGCATGATGCACGATGGCGTAGAAGGACGAGCGGCAGCGCGGGTCGAGGTTGCGGGCGCCGTAGCTTTTCACGCCGTTCGCGTCCTTGACCTGCGCGAGTTCGGCGCGCAGCAGCCCGACCATCGGCGCGCAGGCCGCGAAAGCCTTGCGCGAGGCGTCGGAATCGTTGACGTCGGCGGATTTCCAATCGTTCAGGGTGCCGATGACACGGATGAGCTGCGCCCAGAAGGTGCGCTCGGGACGGCGCACGTCCGCGTGCAGGGACAGGCTGCCGTGCTTGGGACCGAACTGCTGGCCTTTGAGCATGGCGTTGATGCGGTCAAGCTGGTCGTGGATGTCGCTGGCATCCGTGTCGATGGCGCGTTTGATGGTCAGGAAGCTCCTGAACAGCTGTTCGAGGCAGCGCCGGTATTCGGCGTCGGCGGCGGCAACCGCGGCCAGCTGGGTGAGGCTGGCGAGTTCGTCGAGATAGTACCGGTAGTCCTCCACGCTGGCGGTCAGCGAATCATCGTCGGCCGCGTAGAGCGCGATGTAGGTGCTCATTTTCGATTCGACGCCGGTGCGTGAGGCATCGGCCTGGCCGTTCAGCAGGTTGATGCGGGAGGCCATGTCCTTGCCGATGCCGGCGATGGTGCGTTCGGGGAAGCTCTCCCCCGGCGCCTGCGTTCCTGCCGCGCCCGCGCCGATGATCATGTGCGCGCGCATGGCGGCGTCCGCCAGTCCGGCGAATCGGTTGTCGTAGGATTCGGCGAGCGCCGCCGTGACTTCGTCCGGCAGCGGGCCGGACGCGGCGTCATCGTCATTGTCGGCGGTGGCACCGGCGGCGTCCGTCGTGCCGGTGTCGGCATGGTCGCGCAGCCAGATGAGCGCCGCTTCGACGGCGCTGCCGGCGCGGGCCGCGGCCTGGTCGGATTCGATGCGCTGGCGTTCCACACGATCGAGTTCGGCGTTCAGTTCGTCGCGCTGTTTGGCGAGTTCGGCGAGCTTGGGATCGTTTTTGATGGATGCGATGGCGTCCTGCGTGTCCGTGATGGTCCGTTGCGCGCCGGCGATGTCGATGCGTTCCCAGGACGTGTAGGCGAGCTGGTTGGCCAGTTCGAGTTCGCGGTGGAGGTTATCGGACTGTGTTTTGGCGGCCGTGTAGTCGGTGTCGGCTTGGCTGAGCGCGTTGCGGGCGGCGTCGACCTGCGCTGCGAGCGCGTTGAGGTAGGTTTCGTTGACGAATCCGATGACCTGGGCGCGGTCTTTGGTGCCGTGCTGGCCGCGTGCGCCGGATTTGATCTGACCGTCGGCCTGCACCTGACGGTTGGTGCGGTCGGTGTCGTCGATGGCGGTGACACATAGGGCGTCGAATCGTTCGTCCTGGGTCTGCGAGCGCAGCCAGTCGGCGAAGGGCGAGTCGTCGCGGTAGCGCAGTTTGCCGGACAGCCAGTCGCCGTCCTGTTCTCCGGTGAGTATGTTCGCGTGCGCGCCGGTGTCGTCGTAGTGGCGTGCGGTGTCCACGAACTGCCAGGTGCGTCGGGGCATGGTGCGCGGGTCGATGGTGCTGACTTTGGCGGCGAAGCCCTGTTCGTGGCGCTTGTCGACGAGGATGGTCTGGGCGATGGGCGCGTAGGCGACGTTCATGGCGAGACGCCAGTCTTCCTCGTGTTCGTTCACGTCCATGAGTTCGGCCACGTACGGCAGTTCGGCGGGGGTGAGTCCGGTGGCGCGGCAGAGCATGGCGCGGGTTTCGTCCATCTGCTGGGAGATGCGGGTGCGCTGGGAGCGTTGCCGGTCGAAGTCGCGTTGCAGTCGTTCGAGGTCGCCGCGTGCACCGGCCCGCGCGTTGATGGCGGCGGTGAGGGCTTCCTCGCATTCGCCGTCTCGTTTGTTGTATTCGCGTTTGAAGTTCACGGCGTTGATGCGGCGTTCGTTCCAGGCCTGTTCGTCGCCGGGCAGCGTCTCGCCGATGGATGCGAACGTTTGTTCGATTCGTGTTCGGTTGGCTTGCACGTCTTCGAGGGTGCGGCGGGCCTGGTCGAGTTCGAGTTCGAGTCGGGTCAGGTTGCCGCCGTCCAGACCCTGCATCTGGCCTCGGATCATGTCGAGACGGGTGCGCAGGTCTTCGGTTCGGCGGCGCAGCAGCTTGGCTTCCGCCTCGCTGTTCTGTTGTTCGGCGCGGTCGGCGGGCAGTTGGACGGCGACTTCGCCGCGCATGCGGGCCAATGCCCAGTCGCGCAGCACGGCCGGTACCGTGCCGTCGACGGCCGGCTTGACCGGTTCGAAGGCGCGGGCCTTGCCGCGTGCGGCGGCGTATTCGCCGTAGGCCTGTTGGATGCCGCGCAGCGTGTCCATGCGGCGGGTCTTCTCGTTCATGGCGTGGAAGTTCTCGTCGTAACGTTCGTAGTCCTCGACCGTGGTGCGGGCCAGGTCCAGGGCTTCGGGCACGCCGAGCACGCCTTGTTTGAAGATGTCGTCGAGCCGGGAGGGCGCGTCGGCGGACTGGATCTTGTGCAGCAGTCGGCAGGCGGCCTCGCTCAGGCCCATTGCGCTCCAGATGTGTGTGTGGAACGCTTCGGCGCTGGGGAATGTGAGGCAGTCGGGGTAGGTGGCTTTGAGCTGGGCCGGCGTGAACGGGGCGTCACGGTATTGGTCCATGCGCCGGGGGTCCACGGGCTTGCCCCAGACCACGTACTGTCGGCGCACGTCGCCGCGGCCGTCGCCGGGCATCAGGTAGAGGAATTTGGCGCAGGAGAGCACCTGGCCGGTGGTCTGGTTGCGATAGGTGTCCACGATGGCGCCCCACACGGGTTGCGGTGCGCCGTTCTCGTCGCGGCCGCGCAGGTAGAGCGGCTCGTCGCCGGTTTCGGTGCTGCCCACGCCGACCATGCCGCGCAGGTAGGTGTAGTCGCTGCGTTCGGAGCGGCCGGAGTTCGAGGCCTTGTTGAACGGCGTGCCGGTTGGGTACAGCAGGGAGATCTGCGCGTCGACCAGCGTGGATTTGCCGGATTCGCTGGCGCCGGCGAGCAGGGTCACCGGCAGCTTGTGGTCCGTGGAGGGGCGGAATTCGTGGTAGCCCTCATAGGAGCCCCAGTTGATGAGTCGGCGGGATTCCAGCATCCACCGGTCCGCGATCATCTGCACGTCTGTCGCCTGCATCATTCGGCTCCCTTCTCGTCGTCATCGTCATCTTCCGTGTCGCCGTCGCCGTGTTCCGCGACGTCGAGCCAGGTGTCGGCCAGTTCGCGGTCGAGCACCACGGGCACGAGCGGCGTGATCTGGTACATGGCTTCGTCGTCCAGGCGCACCAAATACCCGTAGGTGATCATCGCGGAGACGATGGCGCCGATCTGCTTTGCCACGCCTTCCTCGTCGTTGCGGGCGGCCAGATAGCCGGCGCCGGTGGCGAGCGCGGCGCGGATCTCCTCAAAGCTGACGAGCCAGTCGGCGGGGTCGGCGTGCACGTTCTCGTATTCGAGGACGCGGATGCGCAGGAAGGCGAGCAGCGCGGCCTCCTCGCGTTTGAGGCTGACACGGGTTTTGAGCGAGCGCAGGGTCACGTCGTCGCCGGCCACGGGCGTGGCGTACATGATGCGGTAGCGTTCGTTGATCACCAAGTCGAGCAGGTCGTTGTTCAGGGAGCGTACGACGGCGTCGCGGTTGTCGAGCACGGTGTCGTAGGTGGGCCCGCTGATATAGCGGTCGCGTTTGAGGGCGATGGCGGCCATGCGTGCCTCGGCCGGCATGTCGCCGGTGTCGCCTTCGAACAGGGCGTACGGGTTGGTGTTGTCCATATGCTCCTCGTGTTCCTCGTGTTCCTCGGCCACGGTCATCCTTCCTCCACAATGATGCTCAGCTCGTCCATGTCGGCCAGCACCGGTCTAGTGATCCAGTTCCGGGGCTCGCCGTCGATCGATACGCAATGCCAGGTCGCAGTATCGCCGCGCTGCGCCGGAGCCGGCTCGGTGGCGATGTCGCTGTCGACCCCGACGCCGTCAGTGGACGGCTCGTCGGCGATGGCGTTGCCGCTTACGGCTCCCAGCCCGCCCAGGAAGCCGACGATCTCGCTTTCGCGGCGTTCGCTTTCGGGCAGCCGGTTGAAGCTGGCGGCGATGTCCACGAGGGTTGCGCCGGGCCTGTCATCGGACCTGTCAACGGTCACCGGGTTGCGCCGGATGAGGCTGACCATGCGCAGGAGTCGGGGGCCGCCGCTGTTGACCATGTCCCGCAGATCGGCCACCGGAGTCGACTGCGGGGCTTCGGCGGCGAGGTCGCTCAGGCCGGGTGCGGTGGCGCGGGTCATGGATTTGGCCGGGCGTATCGGCAATGGCGCGAACAGCGCGTCCGAGGTGGCCGTGTCGTACGGGCGCGAGGCGTCTCCCATATGGGTTTTCGCATCCGCGTTGAGGCGCGCGTACAGTCGGTTCAAGCGGGTGAGCATCGTACGGTAGCGAGTGTCGGTTTGCTGGCGCACGAGCCGGCTGATCGCCTCGTCGGAGACGCGCATCTGGCGGCACACGGCTTCGATGCCGTCGTAGATGCGGGCCAGTTCGTCGCGGATCTGGCCGAGCAGCACGCCGGATTCGCCGGCCAGATACGGGGTTTTGGCGATGGCGCGCAGGGCTTCGTCGATTTGCTGGCGGCCCTCGTCGGTGATGATCACCTGGAAGGCGTCCTCGAAGCGGCGGCCGCTGTCTGATTCGCGGAACGAGCGGCGGTATTCATCGTGGTAGCGGGTCAGGTTCTCGTCCACGCTGATGTCGCCGGCCTGCATGCGCCGACGCAAGGCGTCGCCGTTGTCCCGCTCGTCGAGCACGAGTTCGCGCAGGTCGATGGGCACGCCGCGCAGCGTGTTGTGGATCACGGCGATCACGTCCTCCACCTGGGCTTCGCTCAGCGTGGCATGCTGCTTGCCCTGTTGGATGCGTTTGATCTCGTGCTTGCGTTCCTTGATTTCACGGTTGAGGAGTTTGATGCGCTCGCCGGGGTCGGCGGTCAGCTGCATGCGCGCGTGCTCGATTTCCATGATGATGCTGTTGGCCTGCGCGCCGGACAGGGCGCGTGATTCGTCTTCGAGCCTGCTCAGCGCCTCGATGGCGCGGTGGGCGCGGGCCGTCAAACGGTAGAGGAATCGGTGTGAGGCCGCATCATGCGAGTTGGCGAGCCAGGCGTAGTCGCCTTCGCCTTCACGGGTCAGGTCGGCGAGGATCTGATGGGCGGCCTCGGCGAAGGTCTGGTCCTCGCGCGGCGCATACTCGCCGGCGTCGGCCAGACTGCTCAGACTTTGCGCGAACCGCTCCTCCACGGTCTCGCGCGGCAGCTCGCCGGTGAGCGGGTCGAACGTGGAACGCAGCAGCGACACGTACAGCATCGCGTTCTGGCGCAACAGCAACCGCAGGACGCCCGTCTCATACACCGGTCGCAGCCGTTCCAGCTCCCGCATCACATCGGCCACAGCATGCCTCCCTCTGTCGTGACCGCACCATACTAGCCGATAGCCGCGAACCACACCCCGCCCGCGCCACGCCCTTTGCCCATTACCATGTTTGGTAGGCCCCGATGGTCGGGGCCGGGTCGCCGGTTCC
>OJSE01002711.1_pt1 | contig 18015 bp, 15 predicted proteins | sample 1599351 | NCBI WGS metagenome assembly OJSE01 (sample SAMN04168656, study PRJEB22393) | human gut metagenome | biome: human gut microbiome; feature: stool | host: Homo sapiens | collected 2014-03-17 | reverse complement strand
ATATCGTCCGCAAGTTTGATAAACTCCAGCCAGCCCGGGATCCACTCCTGATTCTGCATAAAGAGGAGCCAGACCGGGGTGAGAAATAGGGTGAGGAAGGAGACGGTCATTCTGGAGAGCCGCAGGTAGGTCCCGGTCACCGGCGGGAAATAGTAGTCATCCGCCTCCTCGATAATGTCAAAGACTGAGGATGGCAGGATCATGCAGGCGGGGGAATTGTCAACAAGGATGACGATGTTTCCCTCCAGAATAGACGCTGCAGCCGTGTCCGGACGTTCAGAAAAACGGAATTTTGGGAACGGGTTGAACCATTTGTGGGGAAAGATACATTCTGCCAGACTTTCCTGATTCATAGTCAGAGCATCCACATGCAGATTTTCGATGCGGTCCTTGATCTTATTTAGCAGATCCTCGTCCACACGACGTTTCATGTAGCAGATCGCGATGTCTGTGTGGGAGCTTTCTCCGGTCTGCATGATCTCCACCGTGAGATTCACGTCCCGGATCCGGCGGCGGATCAGGGCGGTATTGAAGATCATGGTCTCCACGAAGCCATCCCGGGATCCACGGAGGACCTTGTCCTTCTCCGGCTCCGAGACCCCGCGGGCTGGGTAAGTACGGCAGTCGATGAGGATTGCCCGGTCATACCCGTCGATTAAAAGACAGGAGAGGCCGGAGAGAAGCTGAGTGAAGATGATGGTATCATCGGTCTCGATGGTGGTTTCGCCGTAGTGGACATGCTGCTTTGCAAAGTCATGGGCGGATGCCGGGAAAGCATCCGGCTTTACGGAGGCGAAGTCCTGCATCAGCCGCAAAAGGATCTCATCCTTTGTGAAGCCGTCCACAAAGTACAGACAGGCATTTTTGCCGGCGATGGTCAGCGTGCGGTAGACAATGTCAAAGTTCTTTGAAATGTCCAGAATTTCGTGAAAGTGTGAGATGTTCTGGTCGAAGTTGGTTGAAATATTCATGGCTCATTGGTCCTTTCGAGGATAATTACAGTGTAAAGGCAACGCTTCAGCAAAGCTGCGGATTTACTGTGATGGCTGCAGTACAGTATAGGATTTCTTAAAAACTATGAAATTATGCGGGGGATACATGGCATCTGTATGCCGCAAGCAAATGTGTGCAGTATACAAAATTCTGACCATATCGGACAGAACGGCCATAGAATGGATTGTTTTTTTGTAAAAACAACGAATCTGCTTTTCTCCAGCGGACATATGTGCGGAAGATAGTAAATATATACAATAAAATTGTGCAAATTTAACTATATTTACCATAGCATTTCCGGTAATATTTTGTTATACTGCATAAGCATTGAAATTGAAGGGGTATCAATTTCGAGGAACTGTATAATGCAAGGAAATTGTACGTGAATGAAAGGCTGTGCTCAGTGGGGGAGCACAGCCTTTCGCCATTCCAGCGTTGCCCATATGCAGTTCAGCGAATGCGAGTGTCTATGCAGGCAGGTTTGCAGCGCACACGTACTTGCTGAACTGACACATGGTCGAACGATTCATGAAATATATATAAAACAATCGAAAAGCCATAGCTCTTTTCAGAAAAAAAGTGTATAATAAAAAGTAATCATTCAGCCATGCGGAAATTTTCAAAACAATAGAAAGCACCGTTTATGACTGAATTGTTGTATAACGGTAGATATTCCAAAACTGACTGAAATTCTGCGCTGCAGCGCGGCTATCAAAGTCGGAATGTAATAAGGAGAGCAAAATGAAAGACGGATTTATCCGGGTGGCGGCAGCCACCCCAGATTTAAAGGTTGCGGATCCGGTGTTTAACCGGGAGCAGACCTGGAAGATGATGCAGGAGGCGGCGGATCAGGACGTAAAGATTCTGGTGTTCCCGGAACTGGGGCTTACCGGATATACCTGCGGCGATCTGTTTTTACAGGATACGCTGATCGATCAGGCAAAGGAAGAACTCTTATGGCTCTTAAATGCATCAAAAGCGATGGATATGCTGACCTTCATCGGACTTCCGTGGATGAAGGACGGAAAACTCTACAACGTAGCGGCTGCCATCAAGGATGGCGAGCTTTTAGGCCTTGTTCCGAAGAGACATCTTCCGAACTATTCTGAATTCTATGAGCTACGCCATTTCAACCCGGGTCCGGTAAAACCGGATGTGGTAGAGTGGGGAGAACGCCTGGTCCCGTTTGGAAGCAAGGTTTTATTCCGCTGTACAAATATCCCGGAACTTGTAGTTGCCGCGGAGCTCTGTGAGGATGTCTGGACGATGGATCCGCCCAGCGTATCCCACGCGAAGGCCGGAGCGACCGTGATCGCGAACTGCTCCGCCAGCGATGAGACAACAGGAAAGGCCGGATACCGTGAGACACTGATCGCCGGACAGTCTGCCCGCCTCGTATGTGCGTACATCTATGCCAATGCCGGAGAGGGCGAGTCCACCCAGGACCTCGTCTTCGGCGGACATGATATTATTGCCGAGAACGGAAATATCCTTGCGGAATCCGAGCGTTTCAAAAACGGCATGATCACGGCGGACATCGATCTTTACAGACTTAAAAACGAGAGAAGAAGAATGACCACATGTCAGCCGGGTGCGGAGACTGAGGACTATGATTACATGGACTTCACCTTAAATAAAACGGAGCTCACATTAAAACGCTATGTCGATCCGGCACCTTTTGTTCCGTCAAACGAGAAAGAGAGAACCGCACGCTGTGAGGAGATCTTAACGATCCAGGCGATGGGCTTAAAGAAACGTCTCGCCCACACCGGTGCCAAGAGCGCGGTTGTAGGAATCTCCGGCGGACTCGACTCCACCCTGGCACTTCTCATCACAGCGAGAGCCTTCGATATGCTGGGCATTTCGAGAGAAAATATCCTCTCCGTCACGATGCCGTGCTTCGGAACTACGGACAGAACCTACAACAACGCAGTCACGCTCACAAAGAAGCTGGGTGCGACATTAAGAGAGGTAAATATCAGAAAAGCAGTTTCCACCCACTTCGAGGATATCGGACATGATCCGGCGATCCATGATGTGACTTACGAGAACTCTCAGGCGAGATACCGCACACTGATCCTTATGGACCTTGCGAACAAGACAAACGGTATGGTCATCGGAACCGGAGATATGTCCGAGCTGGCTCTCGGCTGGGCTACTTACAACGGTGACCACATGTCCATGTATGGCGTGAACGCTTCTGTTCCGAAGACACTGGTCCGCCATCTTGTCCGTTACTACGCGGATACCTGCGGTGACAAGGCCCTTGCGGATGTTCTTTACGATGTTCTCGATACCCCGGTGAGCCCGGAGCTTCTGCCGCCGGAGGACGGAAAGATTTCCCAGAAGACGGAGGACCTGGTCGGACCTTACGAGCTTCACGATTTCTTCCTCTATTATATTCTCCGTTACGGTTATCATCCGGCGAAGATCTACCGCCTGGCGAAGATCGCTTTCGCGGGAGTTTACGAGGACAAGGTGATCTACAAGTGGTTAAATACCTTCTACCGCCGGTTCTTCGCACAGCAATTCAAGCGTTCCTGCCTGCCGGACGGCCCGAAGGTCGGATCTGTTGCGGTTTCTCCGAGAGGAGATTTGAGAATGCCGAGTGACGCGGCGAGACGGATCTGGATGGATGAAGTGGAGAAACTTGACCCGGAGGCAGATCGATGATCACGAGTACAAAAAATGATCAGGTAAAAGCGGTCATCGAGTTAAAAAAGAAAGCGAGAGCGAGAAACGAACAGGGACTTTTCGTTGTCGAGGGAGTGCGGATGGCCGCTGAGCTCCCGAAGGATCAGGTTAAAAGTATCTATGTTTCTGAAACCTTCGCGAAAAATCCGGAGAATGCCGCAATTCTTGCAGAATACCCGGGATATGAACTTGTCAGTGATCAGGTGTTTGCGGCAATGTCCGATACACAGACGCCTCAGGGTGTGCTGGCACTTGTCAGACAATTTTCCTATGGAATGGAGGATCTTTTAAAGAATGATCGTCCCGCCCACCTGATGGTTCTGGAAAATCTTCAGGATCCGGGAAATCTCGGAACGATCTTGCGGGCCGGAGAAGGTGCGGGGATCACGGGACTTATCATGAGCCGTGACACTGTGGACCTCTATAACCCGAAGGTGATCCGCTCCACTATGGGATCCGTGTTCCGTGTCCCGTTCTATTATACGGATGATCTGGAACAGACGGTCCTGGATCTGAAGGCGCGGGGAATCCGTGTTTTTGCGGCCCATCTTGCAGGAAAGAATAATTACGAACAGGAAGATTATACTGGTAATACAGCATTCCTGATCGGAAATGAGGGAAACGGGCTGACAGAAAAGCTTTCCAACCTGGCAGATACCTGGGTGAAGATCCCCATGGCGGGAAAGGTGGAGTCCTTAAATGCCGCCATCGCTGCATCGATCCTGATGTTCGAGACGGCGAGACAGCGGCGCGCGTAAAGGAGTGATTTTATGGATATGATCGGATGGCTGGTAGCCTTTGTAATTCTGATCGGAATCGAGGCGGCGACTATGGCGCTCACGACGATCTGGTTTGCAGGCGGCGCGTTGTTTGCGTTTTTCGTTGCAATCTTTGGCTTTTCTGTCAAAATGCAGCTTGTAGTATTTCTGGTCGTATCGTTTCTCATGCTGCTCTTTACGAGACCGCTCGCAGCACGGTTCATCAACCGGGAAACCGTGAAGACGAATGTGGACGGACTGATCGGAAGAAAGGCGAAAGTGATCACAAAGATCGACAACAATGAGCCGTCCGGAGTTGCAGTCGTCAATGGGCAGGAGTGGACGGCGAGATCTGCGGATGACGCAGTGACGATCCCTGTGGGGACCCATGTGCTCATAAAGGAAGTCCGGGGCGTGAAGCTTATTGTGGAACCGGTTTCCGAAACCTCTGAAAGCCAGAAATAAAATTTTTCCCAAAACTCATAAAGGAGGATTTAAATATGCCAGCAATTTTAGTATTAGTACTGATCTTTATCATTCTGCTGATCCTCGTTTCCTGCATCCGCATCGTGCCCCAGGCACAGGCGATGGTAGTGGAGAGACTCGGCGCGTACCTTGAGACATGGAATGTGGGAATCCACTTCAAGGTTCCGTTTATCGACCGTGTTGCAAAGCGCGTTCTCTTAAAAGAACAGGTCGTTGACTTCGCCCCGCAGCCGGTGATCACAAAGGATAACGTAACCATGAAGATCGATACGGTCGTGTTCTTCCAGATCACGGACCCGAAGCTCTACGCATACGGCGTTGAGAACCCGATCATGGCGATCGAGAATCTGACCGCTACTACGCTCCGCAACATCATCGGTGATCTGGAGCTCGATCAGACGCTGACCTCCCGTGAGACCATCAATACAAAGATGCGTTCCGCGCTGGATGTTGCGACAGACCCGTGGGGAATCAAGGTCAACCGTGTGGAGTTAAAAAATATTATTCCGCCGGCAGCGATCCAGGATGCCATGGAGAAACAGATGAAAGCTGAGCGTGAACGCCGTGAGGCGATCCTCCGCGCGGAAGGTGAGAAGAAGTCTACGATCCTTGTGGCAGAAGGTAAGAAACAGTCCGCGATCCTCGATGCGGAGGCAGATAAGCAGGCAGCGATCCTTCACGCGGAGGCGGAGAAGGAGAAGCGGATCCGCGAGGCGGAAGGACAGGCTGAAGCGATCTTAAAGATCCAGCAGGCAAATGCTGATGGTATCCGGATGATCAAGGAGGCAGGTGCTGATCAGGCAGTTTTACAGTTAAAGAGTCTTGAGGCATTCGCGAAGGCGGCAGACGGTAAGGCAACAAAGATCATCATTCCGTCTGAGATCCAGTCTCTCGCAGGTCTTGTGACAAGCGTGACGGAGATTGCAAAGAAGAGTGAAACTGAGAATTGATCTTGAAAAAGAATATGGGATCGTCTTAGAGGGCGGCGGAGCCCGGGGTGCGTACCAGATCGGCGTCTGGAAAGCGCTCCGGGAAGCCGGCGTGAAGATCAGGGGAGTCGCGGGAACGTCAGTAGGGGCGTTGAACGGCGCACTGATCTGTATGGATGACCTGGAAAAAGCGGAGGAGATCTGGGGGACTATGACCTACTCCACGGTATTCCGGGTGGATGATCCCATGATCGCAAAACTAAAGAAATTCGGCGTTCGATCCATGAAAATGACCGACGCGGCGGCAGAATTCAAACGGCTGTTTTCAGACAGGGGGCTTGATATCGCCCCACTCAAAAAACTTCTGGAAGAGACGGTGGATGAGGAGCGGATCAGGCGCTCACCACGTGATTTCTGTGCCGCGTCATTTTCAGTCACGGACCGGAAGGAAGAGGACTTTGATGTGAAGGAAGCGCCGCCGGGAACCATGAAGGACATGATGATGGCCAGCGCTTACTTTCCGGGCTTTAAGCAGGAAAAAATCGGCGGAAAGACGTATCTGGACGGCGGCAGCGTCAACAATGTCCCGGTCGATCTTCTGACGGACCGGGGATATAAAGATATCATCGTGATCCGCCTTTACGGGATCGGCGTGGACCGGAGAAAGTTTATGGAGATTCCGGCGGACGTGACGATCCATGAGATCGCACCGGGGAGAAATCTTGGCGGGATCCTGGAGTTTGACAGCGCAAGGACGAAGAAAAACATGAAGCTCGGCTATTTCGACGGGCTGAGATTTCTTTACGGACTCTGTGGGCGGAAATATTATCTTGAAATGCCATATTCCGAGGCGTATTATTTTGGCAGGATCATGTCGGAGCTTGACCTCTTTAAGATCTGGCTGAAACCGTATGTGAAAGAGGACGAATTCGCGAAGCTCACGGGTTACCGTGTCTACACGGAAAAGATCTTTCCGTTTCTCGCAAAGAAGCTGAGGCTTTGCAGCGAGTGGGACTACAGGGATTTTTACGGTGCGGTCCTTGAGCTGTTTGCAAAAAAGATGCAGTTGGAAGTCTACCGTGTATACACGCCGGATGAGATCGTTGGGAAGATCCATGAACTGCTTTCGGATAAGCTGACGGTAGGATAGAGATATGAGGAGAACGCTGAAATATGGCGGAAAACAATAAAAGAAGAAAGGTCAGGAGCGAATCCATGGCGCTTGATGCCATGCATATCATCATCGGGATCGCCGTGGTGGTCATGTCCGTCATTTCGTTTCTTGACACGGAGAGGTACATGTTCCTCTTTCCGGTGATCTTTTTCCTGGCGGCGGTTTTAAATCTCGCCACAGGAAAATACTGGCTCTCCCGGACAAAGCGGGAGCGGCGGAGAAGAACTGCGGCGGTGTTCCAGATGGGATTCGGAACGGTCCTGCTGATCTTCACGATCTTAAGCGCGGTTAGCATTTGGTAGGAACTGTTGGAGGTAATGAGATGAAGGGAGAAATCCTGAAATTATTAAAAGAGACAGACGGCTATATTTCCGGACAGGAGCTCTGTGAGAAGTTCGGTGTATCGAGGACAGCAATCTGGAAGGTGATCAATCAGCTGAAAGAAGAGGGCTATGAGATCGAAGCGGTCCGGAATAAAGGATATATTCTGAAAGGATCTGCGGATGTGCTCTCGAAGGAAGAGTTGGAAAGTACGATCCATACGAAGTGGGCAGGAGAGAATGTCGTATTCTTTGAGGAGACAGTCTCCACAAACAACGAGATCCGGAGCCTTGCGGAACAGGGCGCGCCCCACGGGACTCTGGCAGTTGCGGAACAGCAGCTTGGAGGAAAGGGAAGACGGGGCCGTGTCTGGACATCCCCTGCGGGAGTTGGGATCTGGATGAGCATGCTGTTGAGACCTCAGATCGATCCGCTGGCTGCGTCGATGCTGACGCTGGTCATGGCTCTTGCGGCGAAAAAGGGAATTGAAATATCGACGGGACTGAAATCGGAGATCAAATGGCCGAACGATCTTGTATTGAATAAGAAGAAGATCTGTGGGATCCTGACGGAGATGAGCACGGAACTCATGGAGATCCAGTATGTGATCCCGGGAATCGGCATTAACGTAAACCAGAAGGATTTCCCGGACGACATTAAGGCTACCGCAACTTCCCTCTACATAGAGAGCGGAAAGATCCAGAAGAGAAGCGAGATCATCGCAGCGATCATGGAGGCCTTTGAGGGATACTATGACACGTTTATCAAGACTCAGGATATGTCGGGACTCATCGAGGAGTACAATGCGAATCTCGTAAATCTCGGCAATGAGGTGTGTGTCCTGGACCCGGCGGGCGAGTTCCGCGGCGTTTCCGAGGGGATCAACAAGGAAGGCGCATTGCTTGTACGTCTCGCTGACGGCACGTTAAAGGAGATTATCTCCGGGGAAGTTTCAGTCCGCGGAGTCTATGGATATGTATAAGGAAGAAATGAATGTTTCGGGGGCGGATCTTTATTCCGGTCTCCAGAAAATCTTTCCGGATGAGAAGAACCTCACCCTGACGGAGCGTCTGGATGCCGCGAGAGGACCGCTCCTTTCGTGGTATCGGGAAAACAGGAGAGATCTCCCGTGGCGTGAGAACCGGGATGCCTACCGGATCTGGATCTCGGAGATTATGCTGCAGCAGACGAGAGTCGAGGCAGTAAAACCGTACTTTGCCCGCTTCATGGAACACTTTCCGACCGTACAGGCGCTGGCGGATTGTGAGGAAGAGGAACTTTTCAAGTGCTGGGAAGGTCTTGGCTATTACAGCAGAGCGAGAAATCTGAAAAAAGCGGCAGAGATCATCGTCTCCGAATACGGAGGAGCGCTTCCGGCAGACCACGCGGCGCTTCTCTTACTTCCCGGGATCGGAAGTTACACGGCGGGAGCGATCGGCTCCATCGCGTTTGGTCTTCCTGTCCCTGCAGTTGACGGAAATGTTATGCGGGTCCTGTCAAGAGTGGCGGGAAGCTATGAGGATATCTTAAAGCAGGCAGTGAAAAAGAAGATGGAACTGGCGGTGGAGGAGACCCTGAAAACTTTAAAAGAAGGAGAAGCCGGGGACTTCAACCAGGCTCTCATCGAGACGGGAGCGATCGTCTGTGTGCCGAACGGAGCGCCGCTCTGCGGAGCACCATGCCCGTTCTATACCGTCTGTGAGGCGAGAAAAAAGGCTCTGACCGCAGAGATCCCGGTGAAAACACCGAAAAAGAAAAGGAAAATAGAGGAAAAGACCGTATTATTAGTGGAATACGGGGATAAAATAGCCATTAGAAAGCGGGATGACACAGGGCTTCTGGCATCCCTCTATGAGTTTCCGAACCTGGAGGGAAAACTTTCCGGGAAAGAAGTGCTGGAGCAGATGAAATGCAGAGCTGTGATCGAGAAAGAACTCCCGACGGCAAAGCATATTTTCAGCCATGTGGAATGGCATATGAGCGGATATCTGATCCGTGTAACAGAAGAAATTCCGGGACTGCTGTTTGCAGATCGGGAAGAGCTGAAGGAAAAGTATCCGATCCCGAATGCGTTTGCGGCTTATAGAAAGATTGCAGCTGCGCAGACAATGGACAGCTGCGAGAGCTAGTTGAAAGTATGGAGCGTGATCATGATGAAAAAAATGATATTTCTTTTTAATCCCCGTTCAGGGAAGGAAGCCATTAAAAATCAGTTATCCGATATCCTCGGGATCTTCTGCAGGGCAGGTTATCTGCCGTCCGTCTATGTGACCCAGGAGCCGGGAGATGCGGCAAAGATCGCCGAGGAGTATGGCAGTGAGGTAGAGCTTTTTGTCTGCAGCGGCGGGGACGGCACATTAAACAGCGTGATCTCCGGCATCATGAAGTTAAAAAAAAGACCGGAGATCGGGTATCTTCCGTCCGGTTCCACGAATGATTTTGCAAGAAGTTTAAAGATCCCTGCAAACCTCACGGAGGCAGCGCGGGATGTGGTGAGCGGTAAATCCTACGGTGTCGATATCGGAAAATTCGGGGATCAGAGGTATTTTGTGTATATCGCAGCGTTCGGAGCGTTTACTGAGGTTTCCTACAGTACGCCGCAGGATGTCAAAAATGTTCTCGGACATCAGGCGTATATCCTGGAATCAATCAAGGCGCTGGGAAAGCTGAAGTCTTATAAAATGCATATTGCATGGGATGACGGCGAGGCAGACGGGGAATTTATCTTCGGAATGGTGACAAATACCACGAGTGTCGGCGGATTCAGCGGACTCGCTCCGAAGGATGTTTCGTTCCATGACGGTCTGTTTGAGGGCTTGTTTATCCGGACACCGAAGTCACCGGTGGACCTTCCAAACATCTTAAGCGGACTCCTCCTGTTCCCGGAACAGGAAAATAAGGACGTGATCCGCGTGAAATCTTCAAAGTTTACGGTCACCGCCAAGGAAGAGATCCCGTGGGTCCTCGACGGTGAGTTTGGCGGATCGGTTACTGAGGCAAAGATCGAGAATGTGAAGGAAGCAGTGACCTTAAGCTGCAGCCCGGAGCCGGAGAAGCAGGAGGAGAAGACGGCGGGCTGACAGGGGCGGCAAGTGCGCAGACCTGCTGAACAATTACAAAAAGTGCTAATAAAATGTTAAAATTCAACAAAAAAGGCGTAGAAAAACATTGAAAATTGTCGTTGGATAGTATATAATGAACTATCGTGGAGCAGTTTGAGCAAGCCCCAACCTGAAAGGACGTTATTCAGTGGAAAAAGAAGTATTTTTAGACAAACTTAAGAAACTTGTCGCACTCGGCAAGTCAAAACAGAATGCCCTTGACGCGACGGAGATCAACGACTTTTTTGCCGGAGATAACCTCGGACCGGAGCAGATGGACGAAATTTATAATTACCTGGAGCATAACAATATTGATGTTGTGCCGGTAATCGATGACGCAATGCTTGCGGATGATTCCATGCTTCTGGACGATCTGGATGATGACTACCGTGAAGACAAGGACGGAGAGGACATTGACTTAGACGCCATCGACCTTCTGGAAGGTATCGGAACAGAAGATCCGGTCCGCATGTATTTAAAGGAGATCGGTACTGTGCCGCTTCTTTCCGCGGATGAGGAGCTTCGTCTCGCGAAGAGAAAGGCAGAGGGAGATGAGTCTGCGAAAGAGCGCCTGATCGAGGCAAACCTGCGTCTTGTTGTAAGTATCGCAAAGCGTTATACAGGACGTGGAATGAGTTTCCTGGATCTTGTTCAGGAAGGAAACCTTGGTCTTATTAAGGGCGTTGAGAAGTTCGACTATACAAAAGGATATAAGTTAAGTACATATGCAACCTGGTGGATCCGTCAGTCCGTGACGAGAGCGCTTGCAGATCAGGCGAGAACGATCCGTGTTCCGGTGCATATGGTAGAGACGATCAACAAGATGTCAAAGATGCAGAGAAAGCTGACCCTGGAACTTGGCTATGAGCCGTCCGTGACAGAGCTTGCGGAAGCGCTTGATATGTCAGAGGACAAGGTCATGGAGATCATGCAGATCGCAAGAGAACCTGCATCCCTGGAGACTCCGATCGGTGAGGAGGATGACTCCAACCTGGGCGATTTTGTTGCGGACAGCAACGCGGTTACCCCGGAGGGAAATGTAGAGTCTGTAATGCTGAGAGAGCACATCGATGCATTATTAGGCGATCTCAAAGAGAGAGAGCGTCAGGTCATCGTGCTTCGATTTGGTCTTGAGGATGGACATCCGAGAACACTTGAAGAGGTAGGAAAAGAGTTCAACGTAACGAGAGAACGTATTCGCCAGATCGAGGCGAAGGCGCTCCGGAAACTCAGAAATCCGGTCCGCAGCAAACGGATCAGGGATTTCCTGTAGAAACTCGTTTCAAAAAAGATGAAAGCGGATCGCAGGTGCGGATGTGTCTGGTGGATCCGAAAAAGAGATACAGGCAGCAGGAGAAGATCCGGCTGCCTTTTTTCTCTTCCTTTATTGGAGAATTTATGAATAAACGAAATTATCAGAAAGAATTAGAAAAAAAACTGGAGGAACTTCAGAGCGGGGGAGGGGTGCCGACGCTGTTTCTCCATAGCTGCTGTGCACCTTGCAGCAGTTATGTCCTGGAATACCTCTCCCGGTATTTTGAGATCACGGTCTTTTATTATAATCCGAATATCTATCCTCCTTCTGAGTACGAGGAACGGACTTCGGAGCAGGAGCGCCTGATCCGGGAATTCAACGGAGAGTGGGAAAACGAGGCGAACCGCCATCCGATCCATTTCGTGGCGGGAACGTATGTGCCGGACGATTTCTACACGGCGGCAAAAGGCCTGGAACAGGAGCCGGAAGGCGGCGCACGGTGTACGGAATGCTTTAAACTCCGCCTTTCCGAGGCTGCTAGGGAGGCAAAAGCCGGCGGGTTCGATTTCTTTACAACGACCCTCACGATCAGCCCGTTAAAAGATGCGGAGCGGCTGAACCGGATCGGGGAAGAGATGGGAAAAGAGTACGGCATCGAATTTCTGCCGTCGGATTTCAAGAAGAAAAACGGATATAAGCGATCCACGGAGCTCTCCAGAGAACACGCGCTGTACCGGCAGAATTACTGCGGGTGCGTGTTCTCGAAGAGAGAGGCGGAGGAGCGAAATAAACGAAACGAATAACTTTATGAAATGATGATTTTATTCCGCAGAAAAAATATCAGCGATGGTTCTAATAGATAGCAGTGAAGTGCTTGCGAATAGAGGATGCCTGTATTATACTTTTTTAGTGTAATGTATGATAAAAACAGATTGGATGATCGAAGTTTGCATTAGCTGACTTTTTATGTAAAAACGAGGAATGAAAAAATGTCTGAGTATACGATTCTTGTAAAGGTGTTCCATAAAAAATATTCCGTTTGTTATACTATGGAATTGTGGAATCAGGGTGAATCCGCGCAGATGCAGATTCTTTATAATAAAGGAAATGAATTTTCCAGATGGGGAGAAGAGGAATGGGAAACAATCATTCGGAATCTTCAGATTGATATGAAGAGAAGCCTGTGCAATGTGATCGTGTTTTCTGATGGTCCGATTGAGGCTCCGAAAGAATTTCAAGGCTCATGTTGGAGTCGGGAAGGTATTGCTAAGGCGAGACGTATCGGTGACATTCATGCAAGAAAGTGGAATCTGAATGGAGTAGATTTAACTGTTTCGAAATGGAATAAATATCTTCCGACAGAAGAAGGAAATGATATTGTTTATATTACAACATTTCCGGAGTATTCCATTGCCACAGAGGAGACAAAGGAAGAAGACGGAAGTAAAATGTATCAATTTATGAAGGCAAAAGCAGAAGGAAAATAAACAGAAAAATAACCTCTCCGTGCGGCGATAATGGCCTGCATGGGGAGGTTTTTAATTTGCGCGAACAACGAGCCAAAGTCCGCACTTGTGCGAGACCTTGGCAACTGTCGCGATAACAAGGGAAACCCCGCAAAGTGTGTTTTCACTTGTTGGATTTATGAATGATGAAAAAATATTTCATTCTCAGAAACAAAATGACTATAGTGTCATATTATGTCGTTTAAAACCATTATAATGGAATATGTTTCGGAAAACAAAAATCGGGTGATATCCTGAATTACATCTGGATGAAAAGCATGTCGATTCTTGCGCTTTACACCTATTAGGTGTACACTTATACACAAGAAAATAAAAATGTATGAATTTTGCGGGAGAGCAAGGCATGAATCAGATTGGTTTAGTTCTGGCCGGAGGCGGAGGAAAAGGTGCATATCAGATCGGCGTATGGAGGTATTTGAAAGAAAAAGGATTAGATCAATATGTGGGTGGAGTATCAGGCACGTCGGTTGGTGCTTTGAATGCGGTCCTGTTTGCAGCAGGAGATATTTTTGCAGCGGAAAAAATATGGAAAAATATTACACAGAACCAGATTTTGTCCAACAGATCTCCGGTGAATCTGGAAACTGCCTTGATGGAATGGAAGCGTGTTGATGAAATTGATTTTTGTTCACGTTCCAGTGTTGAACGGGAAATTAATCGCTTAAGAAATCAAGCTGTATTTTCGCGCGAGGGACTTTTGAAAATTATGCACAGGTATGTGGATATGAGAAAGGTCCAGAATGCAGGAATTCCCTGCTATGCAACCTGCCTTGAAATGTCAGGAATTCCGAAAGTGAGACGTTTTGACTTGAGGCATTATGCAAAGAAAAGTATTGAAACGATCCTGCTGGCCTCCTCTGCAATTCCGGCGATCTTTGATCCTGTATTATTCGATGGAAAGAACTACTATGATGGGGGAATCACAATGCTCGGTGGTGATAATATACCTATAAAGCCGTTGTATGATGTGGGAATCCGCTTCTTCATTGTTGTACATCTGGACAGAGACGCAAAGATCGATCGCAAAGAGTTTCCGGGTTCATGCATCCTTGAAATCATTCCGCAAAAGGATCTGGGAAATCTGCTCACAGGAACTCTGGATTTTTCACCTGGCGGAGCTGCATGGAGAATAGAGCAGGGATATAGGGATACAAAAAAGGTGTTTGACGGATATTTTCGTTCAGGAACAGTAAGGTAAAAGAGAGGTGGCTCCTTTATGGAAAATGATAAATTTAAAGAAATGTTGATGACAGCTCTTCTCGAACCGGAAATACAGAAGCAGCTCAGAAAAATCGTATTTTTGAATAAAGAACCGGGGCATGATTCAGATGGAAGGGAAGTTCGAAACCGGGATCAGGATCTTATGCTGCAAACAAGGATGAAAGATCTGAACGCTGAGATTGAGCGGATAAAAGAAATATTAAATGATGAACGATCAGAGAATGCACGACTTCGACAGGAAAATCAATGTCTGGAAGAGAAGAGAAGATCGATGGAACAGCACTGTGCAGCACTGCGGGAGCAGCTCCTTCAAAGTGAGGAAGAGCTGAAAAAGTGTAAGGCTGATATTGAAACCGTGAATAAAAAACTGAAAAATGCGGAACTTGAAATGATGGAATACCGCAGTTTTGACGAGATCTTGACACTTTTTAGAGAGTATCATTCTCTTTCTCCAGAGATGCTTTCGTCTGCATCCCATATTATCCGTGCGGAATCAGCGGAGCTGTTTTTTGCAACAGGCTGTCAAAGCGAAAATATATTTGCACTGTGGGATTTCATGAAATCAAACTGGAACAGCTTAAACGATTCAAATAAACACACACTCTTGAAGATGATAGAGATCTTTTTGAAGACGATAAACGATCAGTATCAGCGACCGGTATACCAGATCATGAAGTGTAAGATCGGAGATATGTTCGATGAAAGACTGCATATGCGTACGGCAGACTGCAGCAGATATTCCGGAAATATCAGAGAAATCTGCCTGCCGGGTATACTGAATGTTTATAATGAAGAAAAGGTAATCAGAAAAAGCCTTGTAATCGTGTAAAGGAGAAAGAATACATGGATATCAATAACTGTAATGTGGGGAATCAGAATGAGCAGGGGAATACACCGGATGCGTTTGATCCAAACAAGTGTATCTGTCCTGTAAAGAAGCTGCCGCTTTTTAATGAGGACGCAAAGCGTGTCGCAGCCATAGCCCTTCTATCGGAAAAAATAGAAAAGTTAAATCAGCAGTTGAAAGAATTGCCGAAAAAAGACTTTATAGATATTGGTGACCATATTCTTCTTCCGACAGATCCATCAGTTCACTTTCTGCTTATGGATGTCCGGAATGTTCCGTATGATATCCATGATGGTTATCAACAATATAAATATTGTGAGTGCTCAAAAAGTAAAAAAGCTTTGCCATCCGATTATAAATGGAGACTTTGTGAAGAAGATGAATTGAAACTGTTGAAAAAGACACCGACATGGGATGATATCCTGGCAGTGATTTATGGAGAGGCAAATGCAATTACACTGGGAGATATAACGGGTCCGAGGACGTATTTCTCAACTGAGAGAGATACGTATGGATCGTTTAACTCATATTTGCATGATAAAGTGATGGATCTGTATATTTCAGATATTCCGCGCGATATAAACGGTATGGAATGGGTGCTTGAAAAAAGTAAAACCAGATTAAAGGAAGAGTACCATGATCTTGTTGTATTTTACCAGGAAAAGCTGATCCATGTTCTGAGCAGCAATGATCGATATATGCTTGCTGTAAACCAGGAAGAACTGGAGCGGACGGCTGAACGGGCTGCACGCGGGGAGCTTCAGAATGTGGGCAGTTTGTTCTTTATGGAAGAAGATATCCAAAAGATACTAACAAGTGGATTGTCAAAAACATCTGCATTGGAGGAACAGATATTTGCAAAACGGGTACTCGAACAAGATACCGTGCGTGCAGACATGACTCCATATGTGCCAAGACTTCTTGATGACCCAAACGGTGGGTCCTGGGAGCTTTGGGGACCGGATATGAGTGCTAGGCTTTATTTGAAAACGGAAAAAACTTACTATGCCAGAGATCCCCGGCAGGATATTCAGAACGATGGGATCATCGGAATTGATTTTGGAACAAAAAGCACGGTTGTAGTATGTAAGGAGGGCAATGAGGCCGTCCGCCCGCTAAGGATCGGAATGGGGCGGTTTGAAAAGGAACCGGCGGCTTCTGACTATGAAAATCCGACCGTGATGGAATTTTGTGATATCGATTCCTTCCGTCAGGATTATTCGGCAACGATCGGACGACCGTTCACTAAGTGGGCTGACATCTGCATTTCTCATACTGCCTTTGGCGCATGGAAAGAAAATGAAAACACCGAGGACTATTTTTCTTTTTTTAATGACTTGAAACAGTGGGCCGGAGATCCGAGACGTCAGGTCAGGATTCGTGATAAAAAAGGGGCAGAGATCAATCTGAGCCCCTATGAAATGCTGAACGACGGAGACTTTGACCCGATCGAGATCTATGCATATTATATCGGATTGTATATCAATAATATGCATACAAAACATATTTATCTTAAATACCTGCTTTCATTTCCGGTTACTTACACGAAGTCCGTGCGTGAAAAAATTCTTGAGAGTTTCAAAAAAGGACTGGCGCAGTCTTTACCGGCAACTGTGCGGACTGATGCAGACTGTATGGAAAAATTCCAGGTGCAGGAAGGAGCTGGAGAACCGGCGGCGTATGCTGTCTGCGCGCTGCAGGAATATAAACTCATGCCGGTAGCTGATGAAAAGATTATCTATGGTGTGTTTGATTTTGGCGGAGGAACAACGGATTTTGATTTCGGTATCTGGAGAAAAGCTTCCGGGCCGAAAGAACGCCGATACAGATATGTGATTCACCATTTTGGAGACGGCGGAGATGCTTATCTTGGCGGGGAAAATTTGCTGGAACTTCTGGCTTTTGAAGTTTTCAAGGCGAATAGCAGTGTGCTGCGCAAATCAAAGATCACATTTCCATTACCTCCTCAGTGTCAGCATTTTGGAGGAGATGAGGTATTGATCAGTGAATCGCAGGAAGCCTGGACGAATATGCGGCATATGATGGAGTGTCTGCGCCCGTTCTGGGAACGACAGGAGGGATATGAAAAACTGTTTGAGACAGGGGTGATGAAACTCCGCCTGTTCGACAGCAGCGGCACCAAACTGGAAAACTTTGAGTTAGCTGTCGACACAAAAATACTGGAAAGCACATTAAGAAAACGGATAACAGAGGGAGTGGAATCTTTCTTCGATGCGTTATTCTCACTGATTCACGGAAAATATGGAGAAGAGCTGAAAGACATTAAGATGGTACATATTTTTCTTGCAGGAAACTCGAGCAAGTCTGAAATACTAAGAGAAATTTTCCGGGATGAATGTGAGAAATACTCGTCTGAATTACGGCGGGAAACAGAGGACGAGGATGAAGATGAGGAATACTTTAAAATTTATGCACCTCTTGGGACAAGAGAAGCAGACGAAATGATCGGAGCAGGAGAACGGGAAGATATTGCCAGACCTACCGGAAAAACAGGGGTAGCGATGGGGCTTGTTCAGTGCAGTAAAAACTCACAGATCAAAGTCATCAATGACAAATCGGAGCAGATTGACGGTGAAATCAGGTTTAAATACTGGGTAGGCTATTTTGATGAAGACAGTGGTGAGTACTTCCAGACTTATTTGAGACGCAACTCAGCTTATCAGGCATGGATGGAGTATCTGGATGCAGG
>OJSE01002690.1_pt1 | contig 18163 bp, 19 predicted proteins | sample 1599351 | NCBI WGS metagenome assembly OJSE01 (sample SAMN04168656, study PRJEB22393) | human gut metagenome | biome: human gut microbiome; feature: stool | host: Homo sapiens | collected 2014-03-17 | reverse complement strand
CGTGAAAGGGCGATGTCTTAACCGCTTGACCACGGAGCCAAAACTATTTTGGTGAACTGTTTTATAACAGTGACCGAAAATTATAATAGCATAACTATATGATTTTGACAAGTGTTTTTTTGAAAAAAATAAAATTTTTCGGCTAAATTTTTAGCTTAAGGAGAAAATGAGGAATATCTGTGTCGGAAAGCTGAAAATTCATAAGCTGAAAAAAAGAGCCGATACAAAACTGTATCGGCAGAGTAGAGAGAAGATATATATAAAAGGTATAGGTCAAAGACATATGCCTGATTTTTTAGGCGGACATCCTGATAATCTTACAGAGTTTATATCATATAGGATTACCGGTGTCCCTTAACTTTATGCATTTAGTATAACGGGAAATTATGGAAAGAATGTGACGGGCGGATAAAGAAATCCTGAAATATCTTAAAAACTTCTGAAGAAGAGATAAATTTCAGCAAAACAGTTGACATATATAGACTGCCGATATAGTATGGAGATACAAAGTATATAGATAACCGATATAAGAAAGGAGAAAGAAATGGCAGTTGATAAAAGTCTGATATCAGGGAGTACGACTCTTTTGATCTTAAGCCTCCTGGAAGAGAAGGATATGTATGGCTATGAGATGATCGATACTCTGAAAGGAAAGTCAAACAATGTATTTGAACTAAAAGCGGGAACCTTATATCCGTTACTGCATTCTATGGAAGAAAAGGGATGGCTTACCGTGTATGAGCAGGAAGCCGGTGGAAAGATGAGAAAGTATTACCGGATTACCAGAGATGGGAAAAAGCAGTATCAGGCAAAAAAGAAAGAATGGAAGGAGTATTCGGAGGCTATTTTACAGGTGATCGGAGGTGTGTGTTTTGGAACGGCGTGATTATCTGGAATTGATGACCGGTCAGATCCGCTGCAGGAAAATGTGTCCGGTTATTGCAAGGGAAGTAGAAGATCATATTGAAGATCAAAAGCAGGCTTTTATGGCAGAAGGGATGACGGAAGAAGAAGCTGAGAAGGCAGCTGTGGAGGAGATGGGCGACCCGGTTGAAGTTGGTGTGGAGATGGATCAGATCCACAGACCGAAGATGCCGTGGAAAGCAATTCTGGTGATCGCTCTGATGGAGATCCTGAGTGGAATTTTTGCAGCATTCTTTTTGAAACAAAGTGAAAGCTATGGATATGTTGCAGGGATCCGGCAGATATTCCGGATAGCGATGGCATTTCCGGTTATGATTCTGGTATGTTATATGGATTACAGCTGGATTGGAAAGCATGCAAGGCTTTTTGCCGGTGGTTATCTTCTGTTTATGGTTCTGATGAGACATTTTTTTGTTCTTCAGATCAATGGTGCGGCAAGGTGGATTGGAGTCGGTGGCTTCAGCGTAAGTCTTTCACTGATGAGCTGGTTGTTTCTTCCATTATATGGAGCAGTGCTGTACCGGTACCGGGGAGAAGGCTACGGTGCCGTGCTGAAAGCTGTAGTCTGGATGCTGCCGATAGTAGGATTCCTGATTACCTGTCCGGATTCTGTGATGGCAGGAACGGTGGGACTTTCCTGCATTTTTATGCTGATGCTGGCGTTGGAAAAGGGATGGTATCAGGTTGCGGTCAGAAAAGTGATGGCCGGGCTCGGGATACTGACAGTCGGAATTCCGGCGGGGATATTAGCATACTTTTTCTTCTTTGGTGCGGAATATCAGAAAATGCGTATCCGGGCGATGTTTGTGCTGGATAAAGAGGCAGGAAGGATGAAAGGCACGACGCTTGGGGCAGTACGGGAACTGCTGTCGAGATGTATGGCAGTTGGACGTGCTTCCGGAGTCGATCGCTTTTGGGCTGGAGACCGCATCAGTTCTGCTGACTATATGATGCTTGGAATTGCAGGGTACTTTGGAATCCTTGTGATGGTACTTTGTATTGCAGTGATTGCCGGTCTGTTATGCTGGTTTTTAAGAAGTACGCTGAAGCAGAAGAACCAGCTTGGCATGATGATGGGATTTGGATGCGTGATGGTTCTGACAATCCAGTTTCTGTTATCACTGCTGGCGAACATTGGGATATCCGGGATCGGTCAGTGTGCCTGGTGTCTGTTCTTTGGATATGGACGAAGCGGTCAGATGGTTTCAGCAGTATTGATGGGAATTTTGCTGAGTATTTACCGGCATCAGAATGTAACTCCTGAGCTTGTAGTTGAAAAAAGAGCGGCGGCGAGCTAAGATAGAAGAAAAAAGAGGAGGAACAAAATGCTGGTTTGTGATTATATTGTAGAGAGAATCGACGGAGACTATGCGATGCTGAAGCGGACCGATCTGCCGGAGGAAGAGGCAAAGATGGTAGCAAGAGCGCTTCTTCCGGAAGAGATCCGGGAAGGAAGCTGTCTTCATTATGAATTACTTCAGTATACAATTGTTGAATAAAGGTATGGAAAATGGGTGTGCCCTGGGACTGGAAAGTGCCGGAGCACATTCTTTTTTTAAATGTAATTTTCTGTTTAGAAATTTTTCAGGAAATATTAAGGAAAATGAATGTGCATACTTAATAAAGGGAGTGTAAACTCTATTCCCGAGGTGAAGAATATGGATAAGATTTCGGTAGTCGTACCATGTTATAACGAAGAAGAGGCATTGCCTGTTTATTATAAAGAAATGTGCCGTGTAATGGACGAGATGAAGGATGTTGTATTTGAACTGATTTTTGTAGATGATGGTTCATCAGATGCGACGCTTGGTATCATGAAAGACCTGAATGAAAAGGACAGCAGATGCAGATATCTTTCATTTTCCAGAAACTTTGGAAAAGAAGCTGCGATCTATGCAGGACTGAAAGCATCGGAAGGAGATTATGTTGCACTTATGGATGTAGATCTTCAGGATCCACCGGCGCTATTACCTGAGATGTATGAGATCCTGCAGGAGGATGGATACGATAATGTAGCGACAAAAAGGGCCACAAGAACCGGAGAGCCACGTATCCGTTCTTTCCTGTCAGAAAGCTTTTACAAATTTGTAAATGCTATTTCAAAGACAGAGATTGTAGATGGAGCAAGAGATTACCGGCTGATGAAGCGAAAGATGGTGCAGGCAGTTCTGGAAATGAGCGAGTATAATCGTTTTTCAAAGGGAATCTTCGGCTGGGTTGGATTCCGTACAAAATGGCTGCAGTACGATAATATTGAGCGCTCTGCCGGAAAAACCAAGTGGTCCATGTGGAAGCTGTTTAAATATTCGGTGGAGGGAATTACCGGATTTTCAGTGGCACCGCTCTCACTGGCTTCGGTAGTGGGTGTACTGTTCTGCGTGCTTTCCTTTATTATGATCGCAGTGATCGTAGTAAGGACGCTGGTCTGGGGAGATCCGGTATCCGGCTGGCCGTCACTTGCCTGTATTATTTTCATGGTCAGCGGAGTACAGCTTCTCTGTACCGGAATTGTAGGGGAGTATCTGTCAAAGACTTATCTTGAGACGAAGAAACGTCCGATTTTTATTTTAAAGGATTCCAGCGATGATAAGGAGCAGAAGCATGAAAGAACGTAGAAAAGGTCTGCTATGGGAAATGGCACTGATCCTGCTTACGGTTGCCGCCTGTCTGTACTCTACAGGCGCAGGAAATATTTTTGGGGCAAAGGTGGACTGGAGCAGTCAGCACAGTGTGTTCCCGGAATATTTCCGACAGCAGTTTTATCGTACAGGGCAGTTTTTTCCTGAGTTTGCATTAAATATTGGCGGTGGTCAGAATATTTACAATTTTTCTTATTATGGATTGTTTAGTCCGGTCGTTTTGATCGGTTATCTTCTGCCGAATGTGAAGATGTCGGATTATATGATGGTGGCAAGTATTGTCTGTCTGGCAGCAGCGGTTATAATTTTGTACCGGTGGCTGAAAAGCCGGGAATTTACAGCTGCGGTAAGCGGGATGACAGCGCTGATGTTTCTTTTCGCAGGACCTATGATCTATCAGTCGTCGCATCAGATTATGTTTGTAAATTATATGCCATTTCTTTGTCTGACATTTTGCGGAATCGACCGATATTTTGAACAGAAAAAATCTGGTCTGCTGATCGGCGGAACCTTTCTGATGATCATGACAAGCTTTTATTTCAGCATCGGTGGAATACTGGCGCTTGGTCTATATGGAATTTACCGGTATGCAAGGACAAAAGAGCGGGCAGAAGAGATGATTACGGTAAAAGGATTTCTAGGTGACGGACTGCGGTTTGCAGGAAGGATTCTGACGGCAATCATGCTTGCAGGAGTTCTTCTTGTGCCGACTGCGATGGCTCTTCTCGGGAGAAGCGGAAGCAAGGGAGAAAAAACAGATATCTGGCAGCTTCTGACACCGCAGATTAATTTGGAAAAATTTCTGTATGGGGCATATGGACCGGGACTTAGCTGTCTGATGCTGATTATTTTGCTGACCGGACTTTTTTATAAAAAGGCTTATGAGAAGATCCTGTCGCTTGGTTGTCTGGTGGTGCTGACAGTTCCGTTTTTTTCGTATCTGCTCAATGGTGCACTTTATATCAGACCGAAGTCGCTGATCCCGTTTTTGCCGCTTCTGTGCTATCTTACGGCAAAATATCTGGAGAAGCTGAAAAATCAGAAAATAGCGAGAATCTGGATGCTTCTTCCATGTCTGGCAATTATCATATATATTTATCTGAAGAAGGATGATGTGAAAAGCGAAGTCCTTTGGAAACTACTTTTGCTGGATGCGGTCATAACACTGTTGATCTGCGTGGCACAAGCGTATAGTGCATGGATTCGGAAGTATCTGACAGTAGCCGTTCTGGGACCGGTGATCCTGAGCCTTATTGTTACCGGAAGCTATTCCTGGGAAAAGAGTGGAAATCTGGAGAGCAGGAAAGCATATGAGGAAGATACCAGCCGGTCTATCGGGAAAGCTGTGGACAAGGCAATTACATCAGATAGTGGATTCTACCGGGTCGAGCAGGTTGGAAATGAAGAGGAAAATGCGGAAAATCTGAATCGTGTGTGGAACAGTGAACAATATATTACATCCCTGTATTCGTCTTCCTATAATGCTGATTACCAGAATTTCCGTAAAAATGATTTTCAGGTAGAGCAGCCGTACCGAAATTTTCTGATGCAGTCGGTTTCGCAGAATCCGGTATTCAGACAGCTGATGGGAGTGAAATATCTGATCTCCAGTCAGAATATACCGGGATATGAGAAAAAGTGGATGACCGGGGGAGGGGATGTGTACTGTAATGAAAATGCAGCACCGATTGCCTATGAGACGGATCAGACGATGTCGGAAGCGGAATATGACAGACTGGATTTCCCATATAATCAGCTGGTATTTACCAGATATGCTGTGACAAAGGACGGAACTGTATCGGCAGGACAGGTGAAAGAAAAACTGGCAGAAGACATAGAGAAATGTGATTTTCGGATTCCGGAAAAGAATAACGGGATTTCACTGGTTGTCCCGACTGAAAACGGATATCAGGTGAAAATGAAAAAGAAACAGGAGTTCGAAGTGGCTGTCCCGGAACAGGAAGAGAAAGATGGAGTTCTGTTTGTACAGTTTCGAATCGAAAATAAAAAACCGAAAGAGGATATCGAAATATCCCTGGAAGGAGAGCGCAATAAACTTTCGTCAATCCAGCATGTGTATTATAACAGAAATACCGTATTTACCTATGCAGTAGGACTGGAAAAGGGGCAGAAAACGGTCTGTTTATCTCTTGGAAAAGGAGAGTATACGATTAAAGATATGAGTGCATATAACGGCGTATTAAATGAAGATACCGGCCTTTATCAGAGTGTATTCAGGGTGGATAAAGAGCAGACGAAAGGGAATCTGATCCAGGGGAGAATCAAAAGTCAGAAGGATGGAATGTTCATTACGTCCATTCCGTTTGATAAAGGGTTTGAAATGACGATAGATGGCGTAAAGGTGAAATGTGAAAAAGTGAATAAAGCGTTTCTGGGATTTCATCTGGAAGCAGGAAAACATAAAATCAGAATTTTATATCATGCGCCTGGAGTGACAGCAGGAAAGATACTGACAGGTCTTGGCGTTCTGATTGTGATCGCAGGGGCAGTAAGAAAGAAAAAATGCGCGGAGTGAATCTTTAAGATTCTGAAATAAAAAAGGATACAGTCTTAGAGCTGCATCCTTTTTTTTTTGACAGAGAATTCCGAAGAAGCTTGCTTTTGCCATCCATGTATCTGCAGGTAGTAGTTTACTTCTGGCGCTTGATCTGAAAATGAACGGCATCATCAGACCAGATCTTATCGGTATATCGGATTTCGATGGTAGACCAGTTCAGTGGGACTTCCAGAGAAAGATATCCTTCCAGGGTTTCGCCGGGAGCGATCGTTCCATCGAGCTTTGTCTGGTCGCTTGTGGTTGCAAGAGCAGTAAATGCAGCTGCACTGTAGTCAAGTTTGGTATCGTCACAATAATTTTCAAAGCTTGCCATACTGCTGATGACCAGATCATCAGATGTCTGATTGACAATTGTCATATGGACAAACATAAATTCATTGCCTTCTGTCGGGACAGACCAGTCATCTCCTTCGGATTCTACGTAGCTGTCCATCGTGATCTCAATGCCATTGTATGCGGCGGTCTCATTTTGCTTATAGATCTCTTTGGTGGCATCAGCTGTCTTCTTCGGTGTTGAAGTGCCGGAAGAATTGTCAGAAGAAGTGTGCATTTTGGAAAAAAGGAATATAACCGCAATAATGATCAGGATGATAAACGGCAGACTTTTTTTGTGTTTCTTTTTGGGGGGTGTTAGCTGGTCTGGTGAAGTTACATCATCAGAAGATGCATCGGACTTTGTGCCTGCAGTATCGTTTTTGGAAACTGGCGTTGGTTTGGCAGCAGGTTCATCTGCCTGACCGGAGCTGATAACTGGTTCTGGAACTGGAGCATGCTCCTGTACGGAGGATTCATTTCCGGAAAAGGGTTTGTCTGTAGAAACTTTTTCAGTCTCTTTTTTTTCAGTGGTTTTATTCTGAGCTTCGGCTTCTTCTGCTTCCGGAACATTTTTACGCATGCTGCGCATGGCAGCAGCTGTGCTGTGGTAGATCTCCGGTCCGTTCAGGGGATCGTCGAAAAAAGCCTGCTGTCTGGCAGCCGGGCGCTTTTTTCCGGAAACAGATCCATGCTTATGAGCAGAAGATCTGGCACTTCGGGTATCTGTATCATCCGGAATCACAGCGGATGCCGGAAATCTTTTACGGCAGGTATCACAGAGATATTTGCCGGGATATTTTTTGCTGGGGCGGACTTTGTGACCGCATACAGGGCATTTCATTCTAAGTTAAGTCTCCTTTATGATTCAAGTGTTCTGTTTTTATTATAGGGGAAAATCCTGTCAAAAACAAGGAGGTATTCTTGTCGAACAGACAGAAAAGTGATATCATACTGACTAAGTAACGTGGCAGAAAGTCGAAGCTGTCAGATACAGGAAAACAAAAGAAAGCAGGGAATGATATGACATATCAGGAAATGATGGAAAACGCAAAATTATCTATGGGGCTTTACTGCAAAGCCTGTCCGGTTTGTGATGGAAGAGCATGTAAAAACCAGATACCGGGACCGGGCGCAAAAGGTGTTGGTGATACTGCGATCAGAAATTATAAAAAGTGGCAGGAGATCCGCGTGAACATGGATACGATCTGTGATGGCGGAGAGGCAGACACTTCTGTGAATTTATTTGGAAAGGAATTTAAGATGCCGTTCTTTGCAGGACCGGTTGGAGCCGTGAATCTGCACTACAGTGACAGGTATGATGATGTTTCTTATAACAATGTACTGGTATCAGCCTGTGCAGATGCCGGAATCGCCGCATTTACCGGAGATGGAGTGAATGCAAAGGTAATGGAGGCTGCAACGGAGGCAATCCGTGAAAATGATGGATGCGGGATACCTACAGTAAAGCCTTGGAATCTGGATACTGTCCGGGAGAAGATGGAACTGGTGAAGAAGTCAGGAGCATTTGCGGTAGCGATGGATATTGATGCGGCAGGACTTCCGTTTCTGAAAAATATGAATCCGCCGGCAGGAAGCAAGAATGTACAGGAGCTTTCCGAGATTGTGAAGATGGCTGGAAGACCATTTATCGTCAAAGGCGTGATGACAGCGAAAGGCGCGAGAAAAGCAAAAGAAGCAGGTGCCGATGCGATCATCGTATCTAATCACGGAGGAAGAGTGCTGGATCAGTGTCCGGCAACTGCAGAAGTGCTGGAAGAGATTGTAAAAGAAGTGAACGGTTCTATGAAGATTCTGGTTGACGGAGGGATTCGCTCCGGTACAGACATTTTTAAGGCACTTGCACTTGGTGCTGACGGTGTACTGATCTGCCGGCCGTTTGTTGTAGCGGTCTATGGCGGTGGAGAAGAAGGTGTGAAGCTTTACATTGATAAGTTGGGAGCAGAACTCAAAGATGCCATGCAGATGTGCGGTGCACATTCTGTTTCAGAAATTACAAGAGATATGGTAAGATATTATCAGGACTAGAAAAATACATGCAGGAGGATAATACAATGGGAATGAGAGTGAACGCAGAGCTGCCATTACCGGCAGACCTGAAAAACGAATATCCGTTATCGGATAAATTAAAAGCTATCAAGGCGAAGCGGGATGAGGAGATCCGTGATATTTTTACAGGGAAATCAGACAAATTCGTGGTGATCATCGGGCCATGTTCGGCGGACAATGAAGATTCGGTATGTGAGTACGTGAACAGGCTTGCAAAGTTAAATGACAGAGTATCGGATAAGCTGATGATCATTCCAAGAATCTACACGAACAAGCCACGTACAACCGGAGAGGGATACAAGGGAATGCTGCATCAGCCGGATCCGGAGCAGGCACCGGATCTGCTTGCCGGAATCATTGCAATCCGTAAAATGCATATCAGAGCCATGCAGGAGACTTATCTGACAGCAGCAGATGAGATGCTTTATCCGGAGAACAGAAGTTATCTGGATGATATTCTTTCTTATGAAGCGATTGGTGCGCGTTCGGTTGAGAACCAGCAGCACCGTTTGACTGCGAGCGGAATGGATATCCCGATTGGGATGAAGAATCCGACAAGTGGAGATTTATCGGTAATGCTCAATTCTGTTGTTGCAGCACAGGGACCGCAACGCTTCATTTATCGTGGGCAAGATGTGACGACAGGTGGGAATGATCTGGCACATGTGATCCTGCGGGGCGGCGTGGATAAATATGGCACAACGATTCCAAATTACCATTATGAGGATTGCAAGAGACTTCTGGATATGTATGAGCAGAAGAATTTGAAGAATCCTGCAGCGATCATTGATGCCAATCATTCCAATTCTAACAAGCAGTACAAAGAACAGCTCAGAATCGTAAGCGAGGTACTGCACACAAGAAATTATGATTCAAAGCTGAAAAAACTGATCAAAGGTGTAATGGTAGAAAGCTACTTGGTAGAAGGAAGACAGGATATCGGCGGAAATATGGTATATGGTAAATCGATTACGGATCCGTGTATTGGATGGGAAGATACAGTGAGACTGATTGATAAGATTGCGGAAGACTGTTAATTGTAAAAATACAGTGTATCAAGGTTGAAAAACTTTGATACACTTTTTTTTGCAGAAATGATTACAAAATTACAGTAAGATATATTTCCAGGGCAGATAGAATGTATGTTGTAAAAACATAAATTACGGGTTAGTGAGAAAACTTCTCAAAAATTCCTATAGACAAAATCCCACTAATATAGTAGACTATAAACAGTTAGAAAAAGCTAACCAAAATAAATTTAAACAAACTCATACAAGAGGAAAACAACATGAACTGGATGCAGAAAGATGTACAGACATCTGCTCAGATGGAAATTGCATGGCAGTGTGCTCCGGTATTGACCGGTGTAAAGCCATCCAATATTCTGACCTTGAAAAATGTAAGTGAAAAGGAAGTTGCGGAAAGTCTGAAAGAGCTGGGAATTTCATACAGCATGCTTTGCGACAGCGGAGTCCGAAAAGTATGGCTGATCTACAGAGAAGAAGAGATCCTTGAAATCCTTGGAAAAAAAGAATACAGCGAATTTCTTGATACACTTGGTTATCGGGGATTTGAGTTTCCGCAGATGCTTCAGATCATGAATCTGAGATTTGAAGGATATCAGCATGGAAGTGCAGAATTTCCACATGAACTTGGAATTTTCCTCGGATATCCACTTGCAGATGTGAAAGGGTTTATTGAGCACAACGGAAAAGATTTCCTTTATCAGGGATACTGGAAAGTGTATGAGAACGTAGAAGAACGCAAGAAAATGTTTTCTATCTACAACGTTGTAAAAGAGGAATTTATCAGGGAAATGCAGGCAGGGAAGGATCTGTGGCATGCAGCAAGAAGCGTGAGACAGCCATTTGACATACAGCCTGCATAAAGGAATAAAACCTGGTAGATGATAGAAAGAAAAAAGAAAGGAAGAATTTAAAAATGAGTGATATTTGTGTAGCATACTGGAGCGGAACAGGAAATACAGAAGCAATGGCACAGGCAATTGGAGCAGGAATTACAGCAGCAGGGAAAAGTGCTGATGTAGTACCGATGGAAACTATTTCGCCTGCTGATTTAAAAGATCAGGCTGTCTGGGTACTTGGATGCCCTGCAATGGGAGCTGAAGAACTGGAAGACGGAACGGTAGAACCGTTTGTATCTGAACTGGAAGGATTTGCATCAGGAAAAAAGGTTGCCCTGTTTGGATCCTATGACTGGGGAGACGGCGAATGGATGCGTACATGGGCTGAAAGAATGGAACAGGCTGGCGCACAGATCGTCGGCGGAGAAGGACTTATCTGCCACGGAACACCGGGAGCAGATGCAATAGATGAGTGTGAGTCACTCGGCAGGGAGGTGGCTGGCTTATAAGAGATACGAATACCTTTTAAATAAAACAGAAAACCGAAAAAGCTAAATAATCAAATAAAATTATAATCGAATCAAAAACAAATAAAAATCAAAAATTAAAAGCTAAATAATCATCAAAAAAGAGCCGCTCCGTTTCTACGGGGCGGCATACAAAAAATCACAATCGTTATTAGAATGAATTAAGGAGATGGATAAGAATGAGCGTTGTAATTGTAGGAGGTCATGACAGAATGGTCTGTCAGTATAAAAAAATATGCAAACAGTTTAAATGTAAAGCTAAAGTATTTACGCATATGTCTGCCGATCTGAATAAGCAGCTTGGACAGCCTGACCTGTTTGTACTTTTTACAAATACAGTATCGCACAAGATGGTAAAAACCGCGCTTGATGAGGCAAAAAGAAGCAATGCGAAGGTAGTTCGCAGTCATACAAGCAGTGGTGCGGCTCTGACAGAAATTTTAACACAGGAAGCAGGAGCAGCAGTTTAAAGCATGAATTTATTTACCGGGATCATGATCCCTTTTATTGGAACGACGCTGGATGTGGCACTTGGATAGAATGCAGAGTGGAAAAACGAAAAGAAATGAAATGAATGTGTCCTGGTATGAAAATTGTCAGGGCACTTTTTATATGTGCACAGCTTGGCACATATAAAAAAGAGGTCTTTCTCACGAAAGACCTCTTACAGCGTGCGTTAGAGGATTCGAACCCCCGACCTTTTGGTCCGTAGCCAAACGCTCTATCCAGCTGAGCTAAACGCACATTTATATCGTGTGTTGAACTGTGTTGCTCAACAACAAAACTAAGTATACATCAGAAAAAATAATATGTCAAGTATTAAAATGAAAAAAATTCAAAAAATCTTGACCTCATTTTTGAACGGGGCGATGAAAGCCGGTTTGCTGGCTCTTATTCGAGATAAGGACAGATCTGATTCCATTTGGTAAGCAGGCGTTTCTTTGACCAGGCTGCATTTGCCGGACTTGTGGATGGCAGACAGATTGCTTTTTGCTGAGTTTGTGGAAAACAGTATTTTTTATATAAGCGGTATGCAGTGCCACCGTTGGTGAAAATCTGTCGGATGGATGCCGTCTGAAGAATCTCTGAAAGGTCATTGGGAACGACATTGTGGATACTGCTGTCACTAGAGCCTTCGATATCACAAGAGGCGATCACATCCCAGACGGCAATGTGGTGTGCAAGGAGCAGTGATTTTTTCTCTTCTATGCCGGCAGGAAGTGGTTCACCTGTAAGTGTGGCAAGAAGATCCCAGAAACGGTTTCTTGGATGCCCGTAGAAAAACTGACTTTCCCGTGATTTTACAGAAGGGAAGCTCCCGAGGATCAGAATGCGGGAGTCTGTGTTAAATACAGGATGGATTTCGTGAAGTACATGTGAAGATTGAGCCATAGGTATGCCTTCTTTCATAAATATATTCAATAAAAGGATAAGCGATACGGGAGTGAAAAGCAAGTGGGAAAAAGTACAGTCCGGGTTACTGTTCACTCCCGTGTCAATCACTACGCTGATTGGCACGGAGGATGCACGTTTTATCTTGAATGGCATCTCGCCCATCGCCAAAGGCGATTTAAAATGGCGAGATGCGTTGCTGGTCACAGGTACTGTGAACAGTAACCAGTCTGGCAGAATGCACAAGACAGGGAATCCTTGTGACTGTCAGAGGATTATAGAAAATAAAAAGATCAGTGACTGATTTTGGAACAAAAAGTTTGTGAATTATTGAAAAAAGTTCTGCTTGTAAAGTGGCAGATGTCAGTGTATAGTGAAGTCATTCTAATTCGATTCTAATTTTATTTTATAGGAAATTGCATCCGGTATAATGAAATACTCTGAAGATACGCCGGGTGACATTCTCTGCTTTGAAACAGATCACAAGAAAAGTATATGATATCAGACACATGATTCGATGTGGCATTTTCAGGAAAAGTTAATATGAATGAACAGACACAGGGAGGAACAGGATGGAAGAAAGAAGAGACTATGCGGTACTCCGTTTTGTGGATCAGAATGGCTGGAGTTATATGGTAAATGACTATGCAAAAGGCTGTTCTTTGATGGAGTATATCAAACAGGGGATTCGGGTGGAAAAAGAAACAGTATTTGAATGGATCAGACAGCTTTCAAAACAGCTGGAACAGTATTATCGCTGTGGAAATGAGGATGCGGCGTATGGATATGTGAACCCATATGCAGTGATCATAACCGGAGACGGAATGCTTTGTCTTCTGGATATCAATGAACCGGAAAACGAGGAACTTTTAAAGCAGATGAAGAAGAAAAAGCTTCGTATGCTTTTTGTAAGGAAAGAAAGGGTTCTTTCGCAGAAGACAGAACGGTCGGATGATCTGTATGGTCTGGCAAAGATAATGGAATTTACAGCAGAAAAATGTCTGGATCCAAAGGCATTTACACGGAAAGAAGAGCGAGTCTGGAAAAGAATGCTTGGAAAGTGTTATAGCAGTGGGAAAAATGCCATAAAAGTATTGAAAAATATGCAAAAAGAAATTGGTTTTCTGGAAAGGGAAATGGAAAGACCGAGGGATAAGGTTTCGGCAAAAAAGATTTTGCTTGCAATTCTGGCGGTTTGTATCATGAGTGCAGCAATCATCGGAGGAACAGTGAAAAAGCCGGAAACAAAAGCGATTGCAGCGGATCAGGATCAGCCAGAGGCGGGAGTTCAGGAAGGAGTAAAGGAGAAAAAGGAGACAAAAGAGGTTGTGGAACAAAATGGGGACAGTCCTTATCTGGAAATGGGACTTATTTATTATGTGGCGTGGGAAGATTATGTGAACAGCCTGGATAGTCTCGATAAGGAAATGCAGGAGACAGAGTTTTCCGATGCATACCGGGTGGTCATAGCGAGTCTGGAAGAAGGGAGTATACAGCAGGAGGATGGATTAAACGCAGAAGATGCAGTAAAAAAAATATTAGATGAATTGGAGAAACGTGCAGAAAAAATACAGATGAAAGTGTATTTGTACCAATACCCGCTATTGAAGGTAAGTGTTCTGGAAGAGAGTGAAAAATGGCACAGGCTGACAAAGAGAATTGGTGAGGAGATGATTAGAAGACAGGCGTGGTACCGGTGGGATACAAATGGAGAAAAGGAGTGTGAGGTCAGAAAATATCTTGCAGAAAGCTATTTTAAACTTGGTGAGAATTTAAAAGCAGCTGAACAATATGAACAGATCAGAAAATTAGAATCGAATGAAGAAGAATTAGAAGAGATTTATGAAAAGCTGCAGTTGATTTATGAAGAAGCGCAGGAATATGAGAAAGTGTGGGAGATCAGCAGAGAGGCGGTTGAAGTATTACCGGATTCAGAAAGGTTGTGGATGAACTATCTGGAGCGTTATTGTGAGAATCCGGAAATGGAAAGAGAATTATGTGCAGAAGCAGTAAAAAAGGCCATCCAGGCAGTTCCTGAGCTTGCAGAATCAGAAGCGTTTAAACAGCTTCAGGGAAAATATAAAATTGTGATCGATGGAGAAAATATCTGGGTTGGAGAATAAAACGCTGAAAGAAATTTTTGAAAAAGTCCCATAAAAGGGAGGATGCCGGGTGACTTAAAAGCCCCCGGCATGTATTATGAAAAAGTTATTCTATTATTAACTTCTGCACGTCTTATTAAATGATTTGTTTGAAATCTTTTATCTTTTATGTTCTTCATTTGATGATTCTAGTATATAAAACACTTGTGAAGAAAGAGTGTTTAACAAATGAAGGTTTTTTGAAAGATAAATGAACAAATTGTGAACAAGACTATTTGCGGAATGCAAAGTATGGAAGCCCATCTTTCATAGGTACTTCTACACTTCCCTGGATCAGTGGGCGGGCATAAGCGATGAATTCATCTCCGATGTCGGAACTGTCTTTTGTGATCCATTCTTCAGGAACAGCTTTTTCTTTATTGCAGATTTCGTTTACGTCTGCAGTTCCGAATTCAAGGATGTATGGGTCATCACTCTTACGGATAAAATTGATCATCTTTCCTGTTTCACCATCTAAAGCGGCACTTACAGCAAAACGGCCGGAAGCAGCGGCTTCGTCCAGATCTGTGGCAGATAAACAGGAGGAAGAGCATCTCTGGCAGACATTGAGCTCCACAGAGCGTACTTTGATACCAAGCTTTTCTTTTACGAGATTTTCAAGATACTTTCCGGAGCCGGTTAGCATTTTATGACCGAAAGTATCTGTGCCGACATCACTTGCAAGCTCGCAGACAAAGGTTCCGTTACCATCGTTGATTCCTTCGGAAATGCAGACAACGAGATTAGAAGTTTTAGTAAGCTTTTCTTTTACCTTTTCGATAAATGCATCCGGGGAGAAAGCAACTTCCGGAAGATAAATAAGAACCGGATTATCGCCTTCAAATTTGCGGGCAAGAACGCTTGCGGCGGTCAGCCAGCCGGCATGGCGCCCCATGATCTCGACGATGGTGACAGATGGTTTATTATCATAGACAGAGGCATCAATTGCAATTTCGCGTACTGTAGAAGCAACATATTTGGCAGCACTTCCGTAGCCCGGGGTATGATCGGTCAGAACCAGATCGTTGTCGATGGTTTTCGGAACTCCGATGATGCGGATATCACTTCCGACAGTTGCTGCGTAGCGGGATAATTTACTTACGGTATCCATAGAATCATTTCCGCCAATATAGAAGAAATAGCTGATTTCTTTTTCGGTAAATTTCTGGAAAAGTTCAGGATAAACCGGATCAGAAAGATCTTCCGGTAATTTATAACGGCAGGAACCAAGATAAGAACCCGGTGTGGTGCGGATACGTTCCAGTTCGCCATTTTCTTTTAAAGGTGCCATGTCTATTGTGTGATCGGCAAGAAAACCTTCGATACCGTTGACCATACCGATGACATTATCAATCTCCGGATTTGCCAGACCTTCTGAGACAACACCATAAAGACTTCCGTTGATTACAGCAGTAGGACCACCTGATTGTCCGACCAGTAAATTGTGATTCATAGTTGAAATCCTCCTCTTTATTCATAGTAATCATATAGCTTTAACTATAGCCGAAAAATGTGAAATTTACAATATCAGTTGGAAAACAAAAAAAATTAGGCTATACTAGGAACGTGAGCTTTAAATTGAGAAGGAGAATACACATGAAATATATATCGTTTGCGATTCCGTGTTATAACTCGGCAGCTTATATGGACCGGGCAGTGGAATCTATTTTAAAAGGTGGAGAAGATGTAGAGATTCTGATCGTGGATGACGGATCCAAAGATGATACGCTAAAGATCGCAAGAGACTATGAAGAGAAATATCCCACGATTGTAAAGGCAATCCATCAGGAAAACAAGGGACATGGCGGAGCGGTCAATACGGGACTTGCGCATGCTACAGGACTTTACTTTAAAGTGGTGGACAGCGATGACTGGCTGAATGAAGAAGCACTTAAAAAAGCACTTGAAGTCTTAAAACTATGCGTCAGAGGACCAAAGACACTGGATCTTTTGCTCTGTAATTATGTCTATGAAAAAGTGGGAGCAAAGAGAAAGACCGTGATGAGGTATCGTTCTGCACTTCCTCAGGATAAAATCTTCGGATGGGATGATGTAAAGCCACTGGGAACCAGCCATTATCTGCTGATGCATTCGATGATCTACAGGACAGAGCTTCTGCTGGAGTGTGGTCTGAAACTGCCGGAGCATACATTCTATGTGGACAATCTGGTGGCATTTATTCCGCTGGCGAGTGTGCAGAGCATGTATTATCTGGATGTAAATCTGTACCGCTACTTTATCGGAAGAGCAGATCAGTCCGTTAGTGAGAGCGTGATGATCGGTCGTGTGGATCAGCAGATCCGTGTAAATAAGCTGATGATCGATTATATGGGACAGGTAAAGAATCTTCACCGTAACCAGAGAGGTTATATGAGACATATGCTGATCATGATCATGACGGTATCCAGTATTTTCCTGATTCAGGCGAAGACGGATGAGTGTTTTGAGAAGAAGAAAGAACTGTGGCGGTATCTGAAAACCAATGACCGTGCGGATTATGGAAAGATTCGGTTGAGTCTGCTGGGACGTCTTTGCAATCTGCCTGGCAAAGGAGGAAGACAGGTTTCTGTAACGGGATATAAGGTGGTGCAGAAGATTTACGGATTCAACTAAAAATCCGAAATTTTTATTGCCAAGCATACGACAAAAAGGTCCGGTGGACCTTTTTTAGTAAAAAACCGGTGAGTGAAAAAGATGTTCACTCGCCGGTTTTTTAAAGTTAATGGTCAAATTTCAAAAGAAATGAAATTTGATTTACATATGTGTGTCGTGTTGATGAAGTGGGGAACGCTGTTTTGCTTTTGCTCCCTGTTTTTCGGCTGCTCTTGAGTAGAACAGCACATATGTTGCTACAGCACAGGTAATACCTGTTGCTACATCAGCTATGGAATGTTGTTTTAAGAACATGGTGGACAGAATGATCAGTGTGGTCAGAATAAATGAACCTGTACGGATTCCTTTATGTTTCTGCAGATTCTTGCAGGTGTGGATTGCAGAAAAGGCGGCCACAGAATTATATACATGAATGCTTGGAAGGACATTCGTTGGTGTATCTGTCCGATACAAGAACTGAACCATATGGGTGAAAACAGAATCGTTGGTAAATTCTGTCGGACGGATATTCAGTCCGTTTGGATATACATAAGATACAATTAAAAATAATGTCATACCGATGGCAAGATTCAAAATCAGGCTCCAGAACTCGGTTGTATTCTCATTGAAAAATAGAAAATAGCCGACAGTCACAGCGATATAAAGAAACCATAACAAATATGGAATAATAAAATATTCGCAGAATGGAATCTTATCGTCCAGACTGGAATCAATAATGTGATACCGTACATGACGGTTCTCCAGATAAGAGAAACAAAGCAGATAAAAGACGGTATAAAGTGCTACCGGAATGACACGTTTGATACGGGTGCTTGTGCTCATATGAGAAATGCCTCCTCTTTATTACGCGCTAAATTTACGATAGTAGCAGCTCTTCAAAAAGCTATTGTGATTATAGCACAGAAGAATTTGTAAAGCAAAGGAAATAGAGAAGAATTTGGAACTTTAAGAAAAAGTTTAAAAAATATTCACAGTATTCATATATTAAATATAAAGGAATCTTTTGAAAGTTTCCGGAGGGGTTTTTATTGATTTTTAAAACACCTATGCTATAATCGATGTAAAGTGAAATGAGTGTGGCGAAAGTTCCGCACAAAATATTA
>OJSE01002621.1_pt1 | contig 18688 bp, 17 predicted proteins | sample 1599351 | NCBI WGS metagenome assembly OJSE01 (sample SAMN04168656, study PRJEB22393) | human gut metagenome | biome: human gut microbiome; feature: stool | host: Homo sapiens | collected 2014-03-17 | reverse complement strand
AGGATTGGACAACAAAACAGGCGGCACTCAACTTCGGTTGGGTGCTGCCTGTTTTTGTACATCTGAGGGTTGAAAATTGCTTGTTTTCCCCTCTGTGTGGCTTTGTTCAAAAGTGAGCATATCTGGCTTCATTTATTCACATAGATTAAGTTTGAAACATGAAAAAGGCCACATTTCAACATATTGATTATACGGATCAGAGAATCACTTTACGATGAAGTCATTATACATAGCAGCATAAATTTTTGCTTGAATAAGCATCACTATTTTACATGCAGGAAAAGTGACCCAAACGGAGCGAATAAACCGATTATACTAATTCTCTGAAATATGCCACATTATCTTGAAAAAGCAGAAGAAAATGAGTATAATGTGTACACACTATTCAGGGATACCCAATTAGAGCTATGGAGGAAAAATGAAGCTATCATCCTTTTTTCACTTCGCTGCTTTTGGCGTAAAGACGATTCTGCTTAGAAAGAAATCACCAATCCTTGGAACTGTAATCCTAACAGACAAATGCAATTTGCATTGCAAGCACTGTTCCGTCAACAATATTACAGCAATCGTCCATCCATATGAACAGATCTGGCAAGAAATGCAGCGGCTATATGACATGGGAGTTCGCATTTTGTTCTTCTGCGGTGGCGAAACATTTCTTTGGAAAGATGGCGAACGCACTCTCAGAGATTTGGTTATAGAAGCAAAGAACATGGGTTTTCTCATCGTCAACGTAGTTACGAACGGAACGTTTCCCATTGATCTCCCAGAAGCAGATTTGATTCTTTTGAGCTTGGACGGAGATAAGCAGCGCCATAATGAAGTTCGTGGTGACACCTACGACACTATCATGAAAAACATCAGCAATGCTACCGCAGACAATATCTGTTTCTATATGGCAATCAATCAAATCAACAAAGATCATGTACGAGATGTCTGTCTAACGGCTCGTGACACTAAAAATGTCCGTGCAGTATCATTCAATTTCCATACACCATATCCTGACACAAAAAAATTAGCTCTGACTAAAGAGGAAAAAGCCAAGTGCTGTGATACGATAACTCGAATGATGAAAGAAGGCGCACCTGTATTCAACCTAAAAAGTGCGTTTCCATATCTTATTGAAAATCGTTTTCCTACGCCTTGCCATCAGTGCGTAGTGATGGAAAACGGAAAGTTGTCTACTTGCGGGCGCTGTATAGATGTTCCTGGCCTTTGCGACCAATGCGGATACTTTTTTGTTGCTGAATATACGCTTCTGTTCAGAGGCAATCCCAAAATAATCATTGAGATGCTTCATACATACTTGAAGTATATTTAGGAGTAATATGAGCTTCATTACAGGTTTAACGAGAATGTGGCTTACACGGACAGCGAAGCCATTTACATTCAAAAATGGATATGACCAGATATTGCCGTATGCAGAATGTGAAAACCTTGGGCTGTATGTTCATATCCCTTTTTGCAAAAGTATCTGCAACTTTTGCCCTTATTGCAAAGTGCGGTATTCTGCTGAATTGTGTGATAGGTACATAGATTCTTTGATTCAAGAAATACACATTGTGGGTAGCCAACATGCGGAGCATAGAAAAGCAACCAGCCTATACTTCGGTGGTGGGACACCTGCACTCGCAGCCAACCGTATAAAAGAAATCGTTAATGCATTGAGTGAGCACTTTATTATCACAGAGGGGATTGGACTGGAACTTCATCCCGATAATGTGAATGTGGAAACGCTGCAAATGTTGAAAGATGCAGGTGTAACAAAAATCAGCATCGGCATTCAATCATTCTGCGATAAGTATCAGAAGATTCTTGGCAGAAAGAAAATTGATACCGCAGAAATGATGTCTGCGTTGTCTGCCGTTTCTTTTGAAACTGTTTCCATGGACTTTATCTTTGCGCTGCCTGGACAAACCTACGATGATTTGAAGTCGGATATTGATACCGCTTTTTTATTGGGGGCAAATCACGTTGCCATATACCCATTCATTGATTTCACTTTTACAGAAAGTCCCGTTACTGCAATGCCTAAAAAAGATAAACGAGAGTTGCTGGATGCCATTACTCAATACTGTTTAGGAAAAGGATACTCTCGAAATTCTATCTGGACTTTCTCAAGTGGAACGGATGCAAACTACTCATCCATGACCAGAGATAATTTCCTCGGATTCGGTTGCTCTGCTACGAGTCTATTCAAAGAGCAATTCAAAATCAATACTTTTGATGTAGATTCCTACTGTGAAAGAATTCGTTCCGGGAACCTCGCCACATCATTGACAATTCGCTTTACCAAGCGGCAACGGATGGTTTATTGGCTATTTTGGACAGCATACAGCACAAGAGTAACTGCCGAAGATTTTGAAAAATTCTTTGGTGTGTCATTGAAAAAAATGTATGGATTCGAGCTTTGGGTTGCCAAACAATTAGGGCTTGTCAAGGAACACAACGGCACTTATGAAATGACGCTAAAAGGTGCCTTCTACTATCATTACTATGAGAATTTTTACACGCTATCTTATATCGACAAGATGTGGGGTATCATGCGAAAAGAAGCATTTCCCGAACAGATTGAACTGTAAAAGAACGGAGATCGCTCAATGCCAGACAACAGGAATCGTAAGCGACCGATACAGGTCAAATTCTTCGTAGATGAAAAAGAACTCAGCTTGATAAAGGCGAGGATGGCGCAGCTTGGTATAGAGAATATGAGCGCTTACCTTCGGAAAATGGCGATCGACGGATATGCAGCAAAACCGGATTTGCCTGAACGCCGTGAACCCAAAAATCCATGACTCACTTTCCGAAGATAGATTGATATTCAGCTCCGCAGGAGCGTAGCCAATTTCTTAGAAATCGTTAAAGGGTTTGGGATGTTTCCCAACAAGATTTTGCAAAAGGTCAGCAAGGCTGAAATTTTGCAAAACGCACGAGTGGGTACCGCTGTGCATTGCTTGCCAGAATGGTAAGCTCCGGTGTGGGTACTCACCGGATTTGCTTGCTATTCTGCAAGGAAATCTCGGTCGTACCACGCCGGTTTTCGCAAGTGTAGCTACACTTGCTGTGCTTGCTATTCTCCGTTTCCCATGATAGCAAGCGTCATTTTCCAAATGGAAATCGGCGGCAACCGCCGCCTTGTCTGCCAAAAAGCGAAACGGACGGGCGCTGTCAATGGCGGCGCAGCTGTTCATCTTAACCATTGACGGCGTTCGTCCGTTTTGCTACTCCGACTATAATTTTGAATGAAATGAATCGAAGCGAAGGAGGCTTGACGAAGTGAATCCAAAAGAAAATGACAATGAGATCATTGAGCTGACCGACGAGGAACTGGACGAGATTTTTGCCGATGATGATTTTGATAACGGCGAGGAGGACGGTGAAATCCGCTCGTTTCATTTCTCCAATCCTGACCCGTATGCCAAGGTCAAGCCGCGCCCCGACGATGCCCCCAAGAGGGAGTTTTCTTTCGATGAAAAGGGCAACATCGTGGTGAAGAATCCGTCCGCCTTTTGGCTGCCCGATGTCAAAATCGTGGAGGAACACGGCGGCACGGAATACACCGTAACTGGCAGCTATGAGGGAACGGAAACCCTCGACAAGAAGCTCAGACGCATTATGGAGCAGAACGCTGCCGATGATAAAAGTAGTATCACGGAGGACGCCGATGAGTAACGACGTTTCTCTTGATATAAACCAAAAATCCAATCCTGTTCAAGCAGTTGCCCCACCGAAGGAGGACAACAATATGTTAAGGGCAACCGACAAAATCACAGCGCTTTATTGCAGACTGTCCGTGGAGGACACCAAAGAAAAAGGCGGCAAGGATGACCCGTCGAACTCCATACAGCATCAGCAGATCATGTTAATGGAGTATGCAAAATCTCAGCACTTTCCGAACCCGACGTTCTTTATTGATGACGGGTACAGCGGCGTGGAGTTTTCCAACCGCCCCGGTTTTCAGAAGATGCTTGCGGAAATTGAAGCCGGTCATGTGGAAGTGGTGATTACGAAAGATCTTTCAAGACTCGGTCGTAATTCCTCGCTGACAGGGCTTTATATCAACTACACGTTTCCTCAGTACGGCGTGCGGTATATTGCCATCAACGACCACTTCGACACCATTGACCCCAACAGCACCGACAGCGACATGGCAGGCATCAAGAACTGGTTTAACGAGTTTTTTGCCAAAGACACCAGCCGAAAAATCCGTGCCGTCAACAAGGCAAAGGGTGAGCGCGGAGAACGCTTGACCACCAACGTTCCCTACGGCTATAAGCGTGACCCTGACGATCCTAAGAAGTGGGTGATTGACGAGGAAGCTGCACAGGTCGTGAAGCGGATCTTTGCGCTCTGTATGGAGGGAAAAGGACCGAGTCAGATCGCCGCCCTACTGGAAAAGGAGAAGGTGCTGAACCCCACCGCATACAAGCAGCGGGAGGGCAGAAAAACACCGCATCAGACTCCGGAGAACGAGTATCGCTGGCACGAAAGCACCGTTGCTTATATCCTCGAATACATGGAGTACACAGGCTGCACGGTCAATTTCAAGACCTACACCAACTCCATCTGGGACAAGAAGCAGCGGGAAAATCCGATGGAGAATCGCAAGATTTTCTATAGCACCCATCCGGCAATCATCTCTCTGGAAGTCTTTGATAAGGTACAGGAGATTCGGCAGCAGCGGCACCGCAGAACAGCGACGGGAAAGAGCAATATGTTCTCCGGCTTGGTGTTCTGCAACGACTGCAAGCAGAAGCTCTACTACTCTACCACCAGCTATTTTGAAAAGCGGCAGGACTTCTTCATCTGCTCTACCCATCGTGCCAACAAGGACAAGTGCAGCGGACATTATATCCGTGCCGTTGTGTTGGAACAGATCGTCTGGAAGCACATTCAGGAGGTCGTATCGGTAGTCACTCGCTATGAGGCGTATTTCCGTTCTGAAATGGAGCAAAAGCTCCGTATACAGAGCGAGGAATCGCTGCGGCTGTATCAGAAGCGGCTGGCACAGGCTGAGAAGCGAATCGGAGAGCTTGACCGTCTTTTCATCCGCATTTATGAGGACAATGTAGCCGGTCGGCTGGACGATGAACGCTTCGCCATGATGAGCAGAAACTATACCGAGGAACAAAAAGACCTCAAAGCCGAGGTCAAAGGTCTGCAACAGCAAATCCATGAACAGGAACAACAGGCAGAGAATATAGAGCAGTTTGTTCAGCGGGTAAAGAGGAACAGTACTCTCACGGAGCTGACGCCCTATGCCCTCAGAGAGCTTGTCAAGGCGGTCTATGTGGAAGCACCTGACAAGTCCAGCGGCAAACGCAGGCAGAAGGTACATATCGAGTACGATCTTGTAGGCTACATTCCCGTGGATGAGCTGCTAAAAGCGGAACAGGCATGACCGAGGTCATGCCTGTTCCAAGAAATTTGAGTTTTACTGTCTTACCAGCAGGGGGCCTTTCGGCGCTGCTTTTTTGCGCTTGCGGTTCAAAATCTCCGTATGGTATAATACGAAAGCAAACCGGTGAAAGGGGTGGAACGCCGATGGATATTGAGCGGACAAAGCGGTTTTATCGCGATCTTAAACGATCTAATCTGTGCGATTGTGCCTATTGCCGCAATTATGTAAACGAGGCCGCGAAGGCCTATCCCGCTGTGACGGCGTATCTTCAAACGCTCGGCGTCGACATCGCGAAGCCGTTTGAAACGATGCCGCTCGAACTGGATGAAGATGGCCGGATGCCGTACATCGGGCCGCAGTACCTCGTTTTCGGCGAGGAAGAGGGCTTTGCCGCCGCGACGGTGAGAGACGTCAACGACGTCGAGGTCCGCCTCGCGCAGTCCCACCCGGGCGACGATATTCAGGAGCCGCACTTTGTGATCGAGATTGAGCCGATCTTCCTGCCGTGGACGGTGGAGGGAACGAAAGCAGATCGGTGAAACGAAGAAAATGATGAAGAAATTCCTGATCGCACTGTTTTCGTTGGTCTCTATTTTGGCGCTGACCGGCTACGGCGGCAGGGTCACGTCGGGCGCTGAAAACTAAACAGTTGAAAATGGGGGGGCGCAGCCGCGCCCCTTTTCATTTTTTCGCCTTTGTGGTATACTTTGGGCAAAATCAAGGAAAAAGCGAGGAATCGGTCATGGAAACCATTGCAGCCATCGCCACGGCGCAAAGCCCGTCGGCCATCGGCATCGTGCGCCTGAGCGGAGAGGAGACGCGGCGCGTGCTCGCCGCGCTGTTCACGCCCGCAAGCGGCATGGCGGTCGAAGCGCTTCCGTACCGCCGCATGACCTATGGCGACATCCGCTCGGCGGACGGCACGCTGCTCGACCGCGGCATGGCGGTCTGTTTTTCCGCCGCCCACAGCTACACGGGCGAGGAGAGCGCCGAGCTCCACTGCCATGGCTCGCCGGTCGTACTGAGCGAGGTGCTGCAAGCGGCATTTGCCGCGGGCGCACGGCAGGCGCGGCCCGGTGAATTCACGCAGCGGGCGTTCCTGAACGGAAAGCTCGACCTCACCGAGGCTGAGGCAGTCATCGACCTCATCGACGCCGAGACGGCGGAGAGCGCGCGCAATGCCGCGGCCCAGCTCTCCGGCGCGCTGCGCCGCCCGATTGAAAGTGTTTATGACAAGCTGCTCGACGTTTCGAGCCGTTTCTACGCCGTCGTCGACTACCCCGACGAGGACATTGAAGACCTCTCGCGCGAGGAGACCGAGCGCACGCTTTTATGCTGTGAAGAGACGCTTTCTGATCTTCTCGGCACGTTCGCACGCGGGAAAGTGCTCAAAAACGGCGTCGCGACCGCCATCATCGGCGCGCCGAACGCAGGCAAGAGCTCACTTTTGAACGCGCTCGTCGGCTTTGACCGTGCCATCGTCACAGACATCGCGGGCACGACGCGCGACACGGTGGAGGAAAAGGCGACGGTCGGCGGCGTGCTGCTGCGCCTCATCGACACGGCGGGCCTACACGAGACGGACGATCTCGTCGAACAGCTCGGCGTCGAGCGATCGAAAAAAGCGGTCGAGGACGCTGATCTGATCCTCGCGCTGTTGGACGGCAGCACGGGACTGCCGGCATCCGAGGCACGGGCAGCAGAAATGCTTGCTCCGCTGGAACTTACCGCGAAAAGCGGCAAGCCGTGGCTGCTGCTGCTGACAAAATCCGACCTTGGCCGTGGGACGGGCGTTGCCCCCGACAAGGACTGGCGCGCGCCGGAGGCGATTATTTCGCTCTCAAGCGTGACGCACGAGGGGTTCGAAGCGCTGGAAGCGGCGATCCGCACGCTTTACCCCGCGCCGAAAGGCGATACGTCCCTCGTGACAAACGCCCGTCAGGCCGACGCCATCCGCCGCGCGCTTGATAGCGTCCGTGCGGCGAAGGACGCGCTCCAAAGCGGCATGACGCCCGACGTTGTACTCACGGAAGTAGAGCAGGCGGAAAACGCCCTCGGCGAGCTCACGGGCCACACCGCGCGCGAGGACATGGTCGCGCGCATCTTCGAGCGCTTCTGCGTCGGAAAATAAGAGCTTATTTCAATAAAAGTGCCCTGAACGAACCGTTCAGGGCACTTTTTTATCAGATGCCGCATTCATTCAGCCGCTTTTTTCTCATAGTTGCCAAAAAACGCGGCGTATGATATCTTGAAAGAAAAGCCCCCGGTCAAAACTGTCTTGGAGGTACGCCATGCCGAAGCGAAGCTGGAATTTGAACACCGTCTACATATCCGAGCGCCTACAGGAGTGCCTGCGCCCGATCTCGCGCTGCGCGCTCACCACCGTGGTCGCGCCGATGGGCTACGGCAAGACGACGGCGGTGAACTGGTATCTTTTAGAGCGCGCCAAGCTCGACGAAGCCGCCGTTGTGCGTATCAGCGTGTATTCGGACAATCTGGCCATCTTCTGGAAGAGCGTGCAGGAGGCCTTTTCCCACGCGGGGTTCGACTTTCTGCGCGCCTACCCCTGCCCCGACGACGCCGCGGGCGGAAGCCTCCTGACGGACGATCTCTGCCACGCGCTCGCAGGCAAGCGGCCCTGCTATATTTTCATCGACGACTTTCACCTCTTGACCGACAACCGCGTGCCCGCCTTTCTCTGCACGCTGACGAACCGCCTGCCCGAAAACGTTCACCTGATCGTCGCAAGCCGCGACCGCTTCCTGCCCGCGGAGGAGCTCCTGCGCCTTGGCGGCAGGCTCTACACCGTGGGCGCCGAGCAGCTGCGCCTCAACCACACGGAGCTCTCGATCTACGCCCACCGCTGCGGCACGGAGCTCTCGGACGCGCAGGTCGAATCGCTGCTCTATTCGAGCGAGGGGTGGTTCTCGGCCATTTACTTAAATCTCCGCGCGCTGCACGAGCGCGGCGAGCTGCCGAGCCGCAGCTCGGATATCTACGCGATGTTCTCCGCCGCAATGATCGACCCGCTGCCGTCAAAGCGGCGCGAATTTTTGGCCGTCATGGGTCTTGCGGACGAATTCACCGTCGAAATGGCCGAAACCGTCACCGGCAGCAAAAACACCGCTGCGATCTTACAGACGTTGACCGAGCAGAACGCCTTTGTCAAGCGCCTGTCGGACGGCGTGACGTTCCGCTTCCACCACATGATGAAGGACTGCGCCGAGCGCACGTTCCACACGATGGAGCCGCGGCGGCAGGCAGTTTACCATAATAGATATGGCGAGTGGTACAAAACGCATGGGCAATATCTGCATGCGCTCAAATTCTACTGTCTTGCCAAAAACTACGACGCGGCGCTGCGCGTCATCCAGCGCGACGCGGGCATCCTGCTCACGTCGCTTGGCGCGCAGCAGGTGCTCGACTTCATCGCCCACTGCCCGGTCGAAACGCTCAAGGAGCACCCGCTTTCGCTCCTCGTTCTGATGCGCAGCATGTTCACCTGGCGGCAGATCCCAAAGATGCTCGAGCTCAAGGAGCTGCTGCTCGCCGCGATCACCGAACACCCCGACTGGCCGGAGAGTGAGCGCGGCGACCTTCTCGGCGAGTGCGACCTCATCATGAGCTTTTTGATGTACAACGACATCTCCGCGATGAGCCGCCTGCACCGCAGCGCGAGCGCGCAGATGTCGCGCCCCGCCATCAGCATCCAGAAAAGCGGGGGCTGGACGTTCGGCTCGCCGTCGGTGCTGATGATGTTCTACCGTGCGCCTGGCGAGCTGCAAAGCGAGCTCCAAGAGATGGACGAATGCATGCCGCACTACTATAAGATCACAAACGGCCACGGGCAGGGCGCTGAGACCATCATGCGCGCGGAGGCCGACTTCATGCGCGCCTGCTTTGCCGACGCGCAGATCATGCTCGAGCGCGCCTATGCGCAGATTGACGGCAACGGGCAGGAAAACATGGCCTTGTGCTGCGACTTTCTCGCCTGGCGGCTCTCGCTCTGCACTTCTTTCACGCCGCGCGAGTCCTTTGAGCAGCGGCGCGGGCGCTGCTGGGGCTGCATAACGTCGCATGGCTCAACATTCTGCAAAGCTCCTGCGCCTATTACTATGCGCTGCTGGGACTGCCCGAAAAAATTCCAGCGGTCTTCCGCGAGCATCAACTCGCCTCCATCCACTTCCTCGCGCCCGGAAAGCCGATGATGGAGCTTATCGAAAATCAGGTCTACCTCGCCCAGGGCGAATATGCCAAGGTCATTGGCCACAGCGAAGCGCTGCTCGGTATGTGCGAGGCGATGCACTATGCGCTCGTCGCGCTGCACATCCGCCTTCAGACCGCCGCGGCCTACGAAATGCTCGGCAAGCGCGAGACGGCAGATGAACTTTTGATCTCTGCCCTCGCCGCAGCGGAGCCGGACGCGCTCTATCTGCCGTTTGTCGAAAATTACCGCTATCTCAAGACGGCGCTCACGCGCGGCGCGGGTGCGAAATTTGCCGCGTTTGTCCGGACGGTCACACCGCTTGGCGAGGACTTTGTGTGCCGCTGCGGCGAAAAGCGTGCGGAAGGCTCCCGTCCCGCCGCCCTCGCGGGCCTCACCGAGCGCGAAAGCGCCATCGCCGCGCTCGTCGCCAAGCGCCTGAGCAACCGCGAGATCGCCGAGCAGCTCTTTTTGTCCGAGGGAAGCGTGAAGCAGTACATCAATCAGATCTACTCCAAGCTCCTCATCACGGGCGACGTGCGCACCAAACGCAAGCGGCTCGCCGAGCTTGCCGCGCCGAAGAGCTAAGGCACAGCAGGGACGCAGCACGCCTATTTTGCATTGATATTCCTAAGAAATTATCTAACCTTTGGTTAATACCAACTTTTTCCGATCCACCGTACAATGGCTGTACGGTGGATCTTTTATTTTCCGGAGGGGAGGAATGCCTTTGTACCGAAAATACATCTCAGCCGTCACACCGCTCCCGGACTACATTCTCCGGGTGGACTTCATCTCCGGCAGCCGCCTGCTGCTCGATATGAAGCCGCATCTCGACAAGCTCCGCTTCCGCCCGCTTGCCGATCCCGCGGTGTGGAACAGCGCCATGACGAACGGCATCTTTGTCCGCTTCGACAACGTGGAGCTGAGCCATGACGAAATTCTGTCCATGGCGGAACGGGCGCACTGAGCGCGCCGATTTTTGAAAATTGAGAGGAGAACAACATGAAAAACGCTTGTAAACACTTTGCCCTTTGCACTCTGACACTGATCCTTTGCCTCGCCCTCGCCGCCTGCGGCAGCGACAACTCCGGCGACTCCGCGGACTACGGCAACGACTCCACTGTGCCGTCGACGATCGACGGCTTTGTCAAGGAAAGCTACGACAGCTATGATTACAGCGCTTTCGAAGGTTACTATCTGCCCGACAGCGGCACGGACTTCGACTATCTCATCATCGACACCAACGGTTCGCGCTGGCGCATCGGCAGCAACGACGACCTCGCCGCCAGCGGCTATTTGCAGTACGACGCGGACTATGACTGCATCTACGCCTACAACGAGCACGACGGCGTCGCCTATCAGTTCTCCGCCGACGGCAGCAGCGTGAACATCTATTCGCTCGGCTCGTTCACCTATGAAATGAGCCTCAACGAGTTCGACGCGCAGGCCGAAGACTACAACAGCAGCGACAGTTCGGTCGATCTCTCTTACCTTGCGGGCATCTGGTATCTGGACGGTGATCTCGACGCCGACAGCTACATCTACATCGACAGCAGCGGCGGTCTCTGGGGTCTCTACGAGCGCGCGCCCGGCGTGGAGACGACCGAGGTCGACGGCGGCTTTATCTCGGCCCCGACCGATGTAGACGACGTGTACTATGCCGTTTCCACGACGTATCAGGACGTCACCTATGAATTCACGCTTTTTGACACCGATTCCATTGTGTGGGGCGGCGAGAACGACTACTACGAGCGTCTTGAGTAAGCCGTTTTGAAACGTGAAGAAGGGAGAAAAGAAGATGAAAACTTTCCATCATTTCCTTGCGGTGCTGCTTGCGGTTCTGCTCTGCCTGAGCCTGACCGCCTGCGGCGACAGCAGCGATGACGTCACGGGCGACGACTGGCGCGTGAGCGGCGTGGTCGCCGCCGAGGGCACCATCACACACGAGGGCGAGGGCAGCGTCAAGGTCCTCGTCACCGTAGGACCTGAGAGCGCAGCCTTCTACCGCGACGAGCCAGAGCAGGAGCTCTTCGACAGCGTGTCCTTCCCCGTGACGGTCGAGGACGCGAACGACGACGGCACGGGCTTTGACATTTCGTTCGACGACATCACCGGCGATGGCGAGAGCGACGTCGTCGTGACGTTCCAGCACGCCGACATGAGCACGACGCAGATGGTCTGGTTCTGGGATGCCGACGAGCGCTATGTCTTCGAGCCGGATCACTCCTACTTCCACGAAAACGGCGTGCAGACCGACCTGACCGACACGCCCTATTTCTCTGACAACGGCTTACAGATCAACGCTGCGGTCAACACGGGCACTTATCTTCTGAAAAACGGTGTTGCCTGCTACTCCGGCCTTGGCGACGGCTATGAGAGAAACGACTGCTACTGGGAGGTCATCAAGCACAGCAACCAGTCGCACGATGGCATCCGCGAGATTCAGTTCGACGCCACCTGCTACATTCCCGAGAGCTCCATCCCGTACTTCACCGAGCAGTACATCACCAACACCGACAGCGAGCTCTACGACTACTACACCGGCATGTGGTTCACCGCCGCCACCGCCTACGGCAACAGCCAGCGCGGCGACAACTACTATGTTCATACCGTCAATTATAACGGCAACGAATACCTCATTGAATTCGCCTACTCGACCGACTGGCAGTACAACGTCAGCGATTGGGCGATGGTGCTGACCAAGAGCTACATGGTCTACCTGCCCGACGATTACGACGGGCTGGTCTTCGCCGCCATGCCACAGCTCGACAACTATAAGGACTGCGCCAGACGGATGCAGCTCGATAGCATCGCGCCCGAGGCGAGCATCATGGACATTGACCTTGTCGACCCCTACAACACGCTGTTTTTCAGCATTTGCTACTAAAAAGGCGGTGAACAGCATGACGCACCGAACGTATCTTCTTCCGCTCATGCTCGCGCTGCTGCTCCTGCTGAGCCTGACCGCCTGCGGCGACAGCAGCTCTGATGATCCGCAAAGCGGCTATGAGACCGTCATGGACATGGAATTTCTCGACGGGATGTGGAGCATCGACGGCACCTCGAGGCTGTACTTTGACAGTGAGGAGGGCTTCTATGCCTACCGCACCGGCTGGGGTCTCGGCGGGCGCGGAGAATTTGAATTGTCCGAGGCGAGCGGCCGGCCGATGATCTTTTTCAACGGCTTTCTCTACAATTTTCTCCTGCGCGACGACGGCGTGCTGCTACCGAACCAGAACGGCGAGGGCAGCGGGCTCACCATCCACCGCCACACCTTCCTCCGCGACGACGAGGCGGAGATCGTCGAGTGGGATAAAAGCAACTGGGACGGCATGTGGCAGAACGCCCTGGGCGAGACCATCGTCATCGACTCGTCCCTCATGCAGTACATCGCCTGCTCACCGGACTATTCCATGAGCGGCACGATGAACGACGAGGGCGAGGGCATGGGCCTCTACCTCTACGACAACGGAACGCGCGCCTACCTCTGCCCCAGCGACGACGGCAATAGCTTCACCCTCTCCGCCGAACGCTTTGGCCGCTACGGGGACGATCAGCACTTTGACGGTGTCTTCTACCGCAACGCCGACTTCTACACCTACACGGACATGGAAAACGCGGAGTTTTACGAAGACGAATACTCCACCTTCTATATCTGGTACTACGACGGTGTGAACCGTTACCTTCTGGGCAACGATTATACCATCGGCGACGACGGCTTTGCCTACCACGACGAAGACGGTCTCGTCTATCCCGCGGGCTGGATCCCCGAAGCGCCGTATGATCCCGCTGACGACTGGGGCGAAAACTGGATGGACAACTGGGATATTTGAAAACGCCATGATAAAGGATGGATGTGAAATGACGGGAAGAGGAAAACTCAGCGACGCCGAGCTTTCGAAAAAGCTCGGGCACTATCAGAAAATGTCGCGCATCTGGATCCTGGTGGGCCTTTTTGGCGCGTTGAGCGGCACGGTCTCGTACTTTGCCGTGCAGGACACCGCGCTCAAGGCCATCCTGACGGGGGTGCTGTTCTTCGGCGGCGTCTGCTGCGCGGTCTTTTTGGGCGGTAGCGCGCAAAAGAAGCTCCAGGCCCTGATACAGGAGCAGTTTGGAGACTTTTTCCGTGCGGAATGGGAAAAGGCCTTCGGCCCGGATATGCACACACCGGAAATGTGCGTTGACGAGCCGTTTCTCCGGACGTTCCACCTGCTGGACGGTCAGTGGGAGGAATGTACGGTTGAGAATTTCCATGAGGGCGATTATCGCGGCGTGCATTTTTCCGCCGCCAATGTGCGGCTGGACCATGTGTATGAGCGAGGGTGCGGTCACGAAGGCTATGAGACCTGCCACGAGATGGTATTCAAAGGCCTCGTGCTGCGCTGCGAAACGCAGACGCCCGCCCCCTCCCCCGTCCTCGTCAACGCAAGGACGGAGGACAGTCCGCGCGGCGCAGCGACGGGCGATGCGCTGTTTGACCGATGCTTCTGCGTCACAGCAGAGCCGGAGCAGGATGCCCTCTCCCTTCTTGCCCCGCAGTTTATGGAGCTGATGAACGAGTTCAGGCAGCGCGTCGAAGGACAGCTTTTGGGCTTCCGCTGGGAAGGCCGGGTGCTCTCGCTGGCGGTGGAAACTGACTATGGCTTTGCCGCCGTTGCCAGTAATGTAGACCTGCGCGACCTTGACGCCCTGCGCCGCAGCTATTGCACGTCGCTGCACGCAATGGAGGAAACGCTGGATCTTCTGCTGAAAAACACCGCTCTTTTTGCGGCGCGGGACTGAGAAAGGATGATACGATGGAAAAAAATCAAACAATGACAGACGAACAGCTCGCGCGCGAGCTGCAAAACGGCAAGCGCGGCAGTGGCCGCGGCAAGCTCCTCACGGTGATTGGCTGCGCCGCGACGGCGATCGGTATTTTCACCTCGGTCACGGCGCTGACGGTCATCGGCATCGTCGTCGCGCTGCTGGGGCAGGGCGTTCTGAACAAGCACCAAAAGGCCACCGGAAAAGCCGTCTTTGAATCCCTCGTGCCGGAGATCATGAACGCGAATTTTGAAGACGTGCAGCCCATCGGAAAGCAAAACCTTGTGGATATCAAGGGTTCAAACATTCCGCTGCCGTCATACGTCTACGACAGCGCCAGCGGCCGCATCGACTTCACCTACCTCGGCCTTACGTCCGAGCTCTGCACCGTCACGCTGACGGACGTGACCGAATACCTCAATGAGAACAACGACATGATGGAGTCCGCCGAGCGCATGGTCTACAAAGGTCAGTGGATGGCCTGCGAGCTCGGCAAAACGTACCCCGCGGACCTCACGTTCTGGCCGCGCGGCAAGCTCGACAAGCTTTTCCGCGCCAAAACGATCAAGACGGACTATGAAGATTTCAACAAGCACTTCAACCTGAGCTGCGATGATGCCGACTGGGCGCTGCGCTTTTTGAATCCCAGCCGCATGGAGCGCATTCTTGCGCTCACCAATAGCGCCTTCGGCGATTTTTCCGTCAGCCTGCATTCTGATGGGGCATTGTACCTCGCCGTACACAGCGGCCGCGGCTTTTTCGATATCGGCAAGGGCAAGGAGCCGCCCGACGCGCTGCGCCGCCGCTTCACCCGCGAGCTCAAGTGGTGCACCGACATGATCGACGTCTTCCGCCCTGCGGCGGAGTGAAGAAAGGAGCGTCTCATGCAGCTTTGGGTCGCGATACTGCTGTTTTTTCTGTCCATCGCGGGCGTCGTGCTATCGGCGCGAAAGCTCCGGCAAAAGAGAACGCTTCGCGTCGCCTGCATCGCACTCTGCGCTGTGATCGCCGCGGCCTGCGCGGTCTATATCGCGCTGACGGTGATCATGCTCTACGCGGCGAGCGCGAAGTGATCTTCTGCACTTCATGCAAAGGAAAAAGCCCATCAGCTCGACGAGCTGATGGGCTTTTGTTCTGCAATTTTTTTGGCGGAAGTTACACCTTTTTACTTCTTCTCCACCGCGCGGCCGATCAGGTAGCACACCGCGGCGACCACCATGCCATTGATCGAGGCGATGCCCCAATGCACCAGATTTGCTACCACCGCGCCGAGCATCACGCCGATCACCGCGAACCAGTTGACCGTCTCGCTGACCTCCACGTCCTGATACTTTTCCTTGTTCAGGAAATAGCCCAGCACCAGAATGATACCCACCGGCGGCAGCGTGCAGTTCAGGATGTTCAGCCAGCCGCAGAAGTTCCAGTACAGCCAGACGGCGAGCACCGTGCCGATGATGCCGGAGACAAGCACCATGGGCTTCTTTTTCTTGCCGAAGATGTTGGCAAGGCCGAGGCCCGCGGAATAGAGCGCGTTGTCGTTCGTCGTCCAGATGTTCAGGCCCAGGACCAGGATGGCGAGGTAGAACAGGCCAAGGTTGATCATCACCTCGAAGATGTCGTTGCCGCCCACATAGACCGACGAGACACCGCCGAAGAAGAACATCAGAGAGTTGCCGATGAAGAACGCGATCACCGTTGTGATGGCGCCCACCTTGCCGCTTTTGGCAAAGCGGGAGAAGTTCGGCGTCGCCGTGCCGCCGGAGACGAACGAGCCAACGACCAGTCCCGCACCGCCGACCACCGTCAGCGTACCGCTGGACTTGGCAAACTGATCGACGATCGTGCCGTCGCCGCGCATGACGGCGAGCACCATCGCGACCGTACCCAGCACCGCAACCATCGGGACGGCGATATAGCTGACGATCGTGAGCGACTTGATGCCAAAGTAGGCCGAGGCCGTCATGCAGATACCGGCAACGATCACCAGCGCCCACTCCGCCGTCTTGCTGCCGCCCAGCAGCTCATTGGCGACCGGGATGGCAAACATGGCGATGCCCACGCCGAACCAGCCGATCTGCGTGAACGAGATCATGGCCGAGGGCAGATACGAACCCTTGACGCCAAACGCCTTGCGGGCCAAAAGGTCGAGGCCCATGCCCGTCTCCGCGCCCACGTAGCCCAAAAGTCCCGTGTACAGGCTCAAGATCACGCCGCCGACGATCATCGACACGACGAAGCCCTGAAAATCCAGGCCGTCCGCCAACTGCTGGCCCACCCACATGCTCGCGGAGAAAAAGGTGAAGCCCAGCATGATCATAAACATGGTCACGATGCCGCGTCGGGCGCTTTTCGGCACGATCGCCTCTGCGTAGTCAATATCCACTACCGTCTTTTCATTCTTCATGCGTTCTGTCCTCTCTGATCTATAAATTTTTTAAAGGATATACTTTCTCAGGGTCGTGGTAAACTCGTCGATCCGCTGGCGCGCGATCTCCTTCAGCGAAACATCGCGCAGGCCCTCCACAAAGCCGCGCTCCTGCTGATAGAGCCAGCGCGTCGTCTTTTTGTCCAGTTTTTCATAGTGACAGTCCTTCAGCCAGTCCTCGTAGGAGATCGGCAGCAAATGCCCGAGCTTTTCCTCGAGCAGCGCTTGCTTGTCGATGCTGTCGGCGCGCTCTAAGATGCCGTTCCAGAATTCGAGCACCTCTTCAATATGCTCGTGGATCTCGTAGCGGCGGGCGCCGCCGTCGTAGATCGTGCACTTTTCAAAAAGGGGATTCTGCATCGAGAGCGTCTCGCGACGGAAGGCAGGGGCAATGATGCCGCCTTTCCAGTAGAAGTCGATCAGCGCGCGGTTGATGCCGGAAACGCCCTTGTTTCCCTCTTCATAGCAGCTGAAAATGCCCTCGTAATACACCGTGACAAATCCCTCAAAGCCCGGCCAGTACACACGGATCTCCTGCGTCAGCTTTTCCAGGATCTCAACGCCCTGCGTGCCGCCGATCGTGAAGAGGACGATATTGCGCAGCTTGGTCCCCTGCTTGCGGTAATAGTCGATCACATAGCGCAGGCAGTTCACAAGCGTTTCGCCGGAGGCGATGATGTCGCCGATCAGCAGCGTGCTGTTCGGCACGGTGGCAAGCTTGCAGTATTTGATCTCAAGGCCCGTCATCTCGCCGTTTTCAAAAACGCGCTCGCTCGACATAAAGCTGATGTCGTGGACGCGGATGTGCTCTTTGTAGCAGCTCTCCTCCAGCGGGTAGTTCAAGGCTCCCCGCAGGATCGAGAGGATATTCGCCGACGTGATCTTCTTTTTCTCCTTCAGGTAGTACATCATCTGCGAGGTCGCCGTCACGAGCGAGGCGTACACCTCGTAGCCCACCACTTCCGGATGGTTCATCAGCTTTCGCGTCTCGGCCTCCGAGACAATGTAATACTCGTTGAGGAAGTGCCCTCCCTCCAAACGGTAGCAGTCCACGCCCTGATCGCAGAACTCCGGCACGATCTGAACGTCCTTCCAATTTTCGATCATCACTCTCTCCTCCTAAAAAAAGACCACCTGTCGAGGAATCGACAGATGGTCCATATTCTAAATATGAAAAACAAAAAGGAAAACGAAATGACATTTGTTGCGTTTTTTCAGCAGCATAGCAGACGTCCTCCCTTTTTCAACTTATGACATTATATGGATAACGTCATATTTTGTCAATACGCATTTTGCAATGCGGCGCAAGCGCCGCGGGGAAAGCAGCGCCGCAGGCGCTGCACGAATGCGACCCCCATTTTCTTTCCCGAGAAAGAAAACGGGCGTCGCCCGTCCAAAAGAAAGGCGTTTCCCATTGCGGGCAAGCAGTTCGAAGAGATGCGGCGCTTGCCGATTGCACTGCCCATAGCGCGGCGTTGCCGCGTTGAAGCTGCTATACGATTTGCCTCTGCTCCTATCATCCGCTGCCGCTCTCGAATCTTGCTCCGGTGCAGTGTAATCGCCGTCTACCGATGGTGCAAATATCGCGGCGAGCGAAGCAATGCTGCCTTGGCAGGCAAAAACAAAACAGCGAAAATCTGAAGTAGGAGGAAATTGCGTAAGGGTAGCGAATCGCAGGCAAAGCGACAGCGAAGATAGAAGATCGTCAAGTCGTCTAGATACACTGCTTGGCAGGCACTCCCATTCCGGAGGCATAAAGGTCATTCAAGCCCGGGACTGCCAATTAAAAGCCTTTCTCTTGGGGTTCCAAAGGGGATATTCTCTTTCGCGAAAGAGAATATCCCCTTTG
>OJSE01002534.1_pt1 | contig 19293 bp, 14 predicted proteins | sample 1599351 | NCBI WGS metagenome assembly OJSE01 (sample SAMN04168656, study PRJEB22393) | human gut metagenome | biome: human gut microbiome; feature: stool | host: Homo sapiens | collected 2014-03-17 | reverse complement strand
TAGCTTCTACTTTAGGTAGATTACGATTATAAAGAGTAATAGGAGGTGTTTCATATGACAGATCACGAAAAAGAAATACTGGATATAATAAAACAATCTACGGAAAAAACTCCTGTTCCGGAAAGCCTTGCACCGGATCAGATTATGAAAACGCTGGAAGAGCATAACCGCACTCAGGCTTCCGGACATATCCCGAAAAAGCATGGATTTTTCCGCGGCTACCGGATGCGCGGAGGACTTATCGCTGCCGCACTGGTACTGGTTGTCGGCATTGGCGCCCACATCCGCCAGCAGAATCTTTCTTCAGACTCAGCCACTTCTTCCACAAAAGGCAGTTCTTCAATCGATACATCCTCCGGTAAGCTTGCCTCTTCCGATACTTTAGAGACGGCAACCGATTATGATGAAGTCTACACATACCTGCAATCTTATCAGGATGAGTTGGATTCTTCATCTGTTACCGGTTCAACCGACAACGGAATTGTTATGTATTCAACTGAAACAGCCGACAGTGGTGCACGTACCGATAGTTCCAGCTCCTCTTCGGATTCTTCAACAGCCTCTGCACGTGCTGTGGATACTTCATTTTCCGATACCAACATCCGCACAGAGGGCGTCGGTGAAGCAGACATTGTAAAAACGGATGGAAGTTATCTTTATACACTGAAAGCAAACTCACAGGAAATTTCCATTGTAGATATCCGGTCTGATCAGATGAAGGTTGTTTCCGGTATTTCGCTGAATGAGAATTTTCAGGCATCCGAATTTTACCTGAGTGACCAGAAGCTTTTTGTCCTTGGCAACATGCAGAACACGCAGGTTGATTCTGGCAGTAAAACCTTGTACCGCGGCAGCTGTACCCGTATCCAGACTTATGATCTGGCAGATATCAACAATCCGAAATCCATCGGAACCGTGGATCAGAGTGGTTACTACCGCACTTCACGTTTTAAAGACGGATATCTGTATGTATTCAGCGACTATTATATTTACGATACAATCACCAAAAAAGATTATCCTTCCTATGTTCCGCTTGTTGGTGACAATCTTCTGAAGCAGTCGGATATCTATCTCCCGACGAACCATGCAGCAGACCAGTACCTTGTTGTCAGCTCTGTTTCCGCTTCCAGTCCGGATAAGGCAGCAGACCAGAAAGCAGTCATGTCTGAGAATGGCGAAGTCTATGTGAGTGAGAACAACATTTATATTTACGAGTATGCGAACAGCAGTATCCTCGCAGATAATCTTGCGGCAAAGAATCAGACGATCCTCCGCAAGCTGTCTTACAATAAAGGAAAACTTTCCGGCTCTGCCCAGGGCAAAGTAAAAGGATATCTGAACGATTCCTTCAGCATTGATGAGTATGACAATACGTTGCGGCTGGTAACAACGGTTACGCATAATGTCGGAAGCTCTTCACAGTCCAATTCAGTCTATGTGCTGGATGCAGATTTGAAAACAATCGGTAAGATCGAGGATCTTGCCAAAAATGAACAGGTCTATTCCGCAAGATTTTTGGGCGATACCGGTTACTTTGTAACTTATGAACAGACAGATCCTTTATTCTCCGTAGACTTTTCCGATCCGGAGAATCCTAAGATCCTTGGCAAGCTGAAAATTCCCGGCTTTTCGGAATACCTGCATTTTTACAGTGATAACCTGCTTCTTGGCATCGGTATGGATACCGATGAAAATGGCATTACAAACGGGGTAAAGATCTCCATGTTTGATATCAGTGATCCTTCGGATGTGAAGGAAGTCAGCAAGTACACACTGGATCAGTACTATTACTCGGATGTCTTTTCTGACTACCGTGCAGCACTGGTTGATCTGGAAAAGAATCTGATCGGCTTTCCGCTTTCCGGATCTGCCAACCAGTATGTGATCCTTTCTTACGATAAAGATCAGGGCTTCCAGGTACAGATGCAGGAGGAAGTCAACGGTAATTCTTATCTTGGAACCCGCGGTGTGTATGCAAACGAAAAGTTCTATGTGATCAATGGAAATGCAATTGAAGCATACCGGATGGGAGACTATGTGAAAATAGATGATCTGCTGCTATAGTGCAGCTTTGCAGAAGGAGCTGCCGCTCCGCATACTTTGTACACCATTCCACATCACCTTATACACCAAAATCGTATATACAAAAACAGGTGCCCACTGGGATATATCACTAAGATATACTTACGTGGACACCTGTTTTATATTTTCATTTACCTGTTATTCCACACCGTTAAAGCAGTAGGTACATACCTGGCATGCATCAATCCCGATTGATTTGATCAGATCATCCAGTCTGTGATAACGAAGTGAAGTGAAATTCTGTCTCTTGCGGATTTCCTCCAGCATTGCTGCATACCGGTCACTGTTCGGATCCGCATATTCACCCAGTACATTGACATCATTGTCGCCTTCCCACTCACGGATGATCCTTCTTGTGATCAGATCCAGATCTGATTTGGAACGGGAGAAGTTCAAATATTTGCATCCGTACAAAAGCGGTGGACATGCCGGGCGGACATGCACTTCTTTTGCGCCACTCTGATACAGGAACTCTGTCGTCTCACGGAGCTGTGTGCCACGCACGATAGAATCATCGATCAGCAGCAGGCTCCTGTCTTCGATCAGACTATGTACCGGGATCAGTTTCATTCTGGCGATCAGATTACGCTGACTCTGTGTTGTCGGCATGAAGGATCTTGGCCAGGTCGGAGTATATTTGATAAATGGTCTTGCATACGGAATACCTGATTCATTTGCATAGCCTATCGCATGAGCGATACCCGAATCCGGAACTCCTGCAACAATATCCACGTCGATCGAATGGTCATCTCTCTGTGCTAAAAGCTTTCCACAGTTGTAACGCATTTCTTCTACACCAACCCCTTCATAAGAAGAAGTAGGATATCCATAGTATACCCACAGGAACGAACAGATTCTCATCTTTTCACATGCAGGACTTACAGTCTCCACAGATTCCGGTGTCACGTAGACGATTTCTCCAGGTCCCAGCTCTTTGTAATCTGTGTATCCAAGGTTGATATATGCAAAGCTTTCAAAGGAAACGCAGTATGCATTCTCTTTCTTTCCGATCACAACCGGTGTACGTCCGAGAAGGTCTCTGGCTGCATAAATTCCATTCTCTGTCAGAAGCAGAAGCGTCATCGAGCCTTCAACTACTGACTGCACATAACGGATTCCCTCAACAAACGAATCCTTTTTACAGATCAATGCCGCAACCAGCTCTGTAGAATTGATCTGTCCATTGGTCATAGACTGAAAATGTGTATGTCCATTTTCATAAAGATTCCGAATCAGCTGATCCGCATTATTGATCTTACCTACTGTCGTAATTCCAAAGCACCCCAGATGCGACTGGATCAGAATTGGCTGTGGATCATAATCTGAAATACATCCAATTCCAATATTTCCCTTCATTGTATCAACATCTTTTTCAAATTTTGTACGGAACGGCGAATTTTCAATATTATGAATCGCTCTCTTCCAGCCATCACTTCCGTAAGTAGCCATACCTCCACGGCGGGTTCCAAGATGCGAATGATAATCTGTTCCATAAAAAAGATCCAGATTACATGCTTCTTTTGATGCAACGCCAAAAAATCCTCCCATATCTGTAGGTCTCCTTTCTTTATCCCAATGCCATAGCCTGTATTTTTCATCTATTTTTTAGTGTATCATGCATTTATGGACGGAAACAATAGCAAAACCCCGAATATATTGCAAATGGCTATAACTATTTCTAATCGTATTTATAATTGTTTGAATTTTCTGATATATATATTACAATTTCAATTATTTCTAATTTTATCAAAATTATTTTAAAATTATATTGACAAATAAGTATTTGGGTGTTATTATTAAGTCAATCCAAAAGAAAAGAAGTTCCTGACGAGAAAGGGAATTTCAAAAAGATATTTTTTTAATCTGTTACATAGTTTCATATATACTCGCCAAGAGTATAAGATGAAGAACCAGATCAGAAAAGGGTAACAAGAATAATTGTTATTTGAAGGTTAGAAAGTTTTTAAAAAGCAACTATACATTTTAGTTATGAGCGTTTTGTAAGTGGAGTGTGTAGAGAACAATTTTTAAAATTGATAATTTATAATAATAAGAGAAAATTGATATCTGACTTCTGAACAGAAAAAAGTATAAGAGAAAAAGAATATCCGGATAAAATTTTGGAACGAGAACGAAAGGAAGGAGGCTTTGACCGTTGGATATTTCATCATCTAAAACTCAATATGTTAATGGTATGGCAAATGTAAATTCCTGAGAGATGAGCCTTAACCATAGATTATAATCCGGTAAGAGAAAAGTTAATGATAAAAAAGGTCGGAGTAGTAGATAAACCGGAAGCGATTATAAGATATAAAAAGATTCAGCATTTGTTGACATATTGAAGTAAATACCACAGTAATTCAAGATCAGAAAATGTGTAAAGAAACATTCATTGATAAGTAAATTTAACAGTGACGAGAAAGCTGATAAATACCAAAATTGGATTACCTGATTATATAAAATAACGAACGATCAGAATTGATCAAAATCGATTCATATGATTTCATTTTTATAAATTTTATAAAATCTGAATATCATATGAAATGCTCAAAGAACTTACAGGAATAAGAATTACTTAATTCCTCCGATATAAAAATAAAAATTACAATTGAATATTCCGAGACAGCCATTCAAAAGATGGCTGTCTCCTTTTTTTCTGTTACCAGCTCCCAATTTGTGAATTTTTTGTAATATTTTTTTAACATTTCTGAAAAATATCAGCCGTAATTTTTGACATTGACAACGCTCTATGATACACTTAGTAAGTAAAATTATAAGACTTTTGTTTTCCGTTTCTGGTACAAAAGTCAGACTTACTGAGGAAAAGTAAAATAATTAATAATAATCATATGAGGTGAGAAACGTTGGATAAATATGAATATCGCGCAAAGACAGAGCAGATGCTTGCGTATGCCGAACAGAAGTCTTACCAGAAAGCGATGTCGATTGCAGATACGATCGACTGGCGTAAAGTAAAAAATACCGCCATGCTCTCTACCGTAAGCGAAATCTATGAAAATGCGGGGGAACTTGGTAAAGCACGTGATACCTTATTTATTGCGTATGATAAAGCACCTTCCAGCAGAAAGGTTGTATACCGCCTGGGAATTATTTCTCTGAAGCTGGGACATTTCGATGAAGCAGCTGATTGCTACGAAGAATTTGTCAAGCTTGCTCCGAAAGATCCAAACCAGTACATTCTCCGGTATAAGATCTTAAAAGCACAGAAAGCGCCAGTCAAAGAACAGATTGAAGCTCTTGAAGATTTCAAGCATTCTGAATACGTTGAAAAATGGGCATATGAACTTGCCAGATTATACGCTGAAGCTGGTATGACTTCCGAATGTCTTGATGAATGTGATGATCTGATTCTCTGGTTCAGCGAAGGTACTTATGTATACCAGGCAATGGAACTTAAAATGAAATACAAACCGCTGACTCCACTTCAGCAGGAAAAATACGATCATCGAAATGATGGTATCGGCCGTAAGGATTCTTCCAAGAGAAAACCTTCCTTCCGAAAATCCAAAGAACGTCCGGAACCGAATCCACGAATTGCAGACAAGGTCCGCAAAGATGTACATGTCACAGACAGTATTGATCTTCCGGATCTTCCAGAGCCAATGGCCCGGACACATGCTTCCGAACCAGAAGCTGAGTCACAGCCAAAAACCCGGATTCGAAGCACTTCCGATATTTCCACAACCATTTCCGGTGCTTCCCTTTCAGATGCCCTGAAAGCCGGTGTTGCCGTTGCAAGTGGTGCAGTTGCTCCTGAATCTGCTTCAGACGATTCACAAATGACCGGTAAGATGAAGATTGAAGAAATTCTTGCCAACTGGGAAGCAACCCAGCGTGAAAATGCAAAGATTCTTGAAAAGAGCCAGGAGGAAGCTGAGAAAGAAAAAGCCCTGCGCGAGAAGAAGAAAGAAGAAGAAGAGGAAGTTCTTGGAGCTACAAAACCAATCCTTTCTGATGATATCCGCAAACTGATGGAACAGCTTGAAAATGGTGAAGAGCCTGAAATCACCAATGAAGATGCTGAAGATTTCGTTGATGATGAAGAGGATGAAGCGACTGAAAGCCCGGAAGATTCATCCAAAGAAACTTCAGACACTGACGAGGAAGATCCGGAAGAAAATGATTTTGAAGAAATCGTTGACTCCGAAGAAGATGATGAATCGGATGCGGTTTACGATGAAGAAGCTGAATACGAGGATGAGGATGATTCCGAGTATGACGATGACGAGGAATACGAGGATGAAGACGATTCCGAGTATGACGACGACGAGGAATACGAGGATGAAGATGATTCCGAGTATGATGACGACGAGGAATACGAAGATGAGGATGATTCCGAGTATGATGACGACGAGGAATACGAAGATGAAGACGATTCCGAGTATGACGATGACGAGGAATACGAAGATGAAGACGATTCCGAATATGACGATGACGAGGAATACGAAGATGAAGATGATTCCGAGTATGACGATGACGAGGAATACGAAGATGAAGATGATTCCGAGTATGACGACGACGACGAATACGAAGATGAAGACGATTCCGAGTATGACGACGACGACGAATACGAGGATGAAGACGAAGACGACTACCAGATCGATGATGAATTAGATGAAGATCATAAAGAGGACTTTGATTTTGAAAAAGAATCTGCTCTCGATATCGATGATCATGATTCTGACGAAGATGATAGTGATTTTGCAGACCTTGATTCCTTTGAAGATGAAGAAGAATTAGATAGCAGTGATGATTATCTTGATCTTGAATTTGACGAGAAACCGGCTCCTGAGCCAGAGAAAGAAACTTCAAAATCAGCGCCAACTCCTGATATTGACGAAGTTCTTGAAATCGAAGAACCGTCAGAAGATGAAATCACTGAACGCATGGGTAAATTCGATACCGGATTCGTTGTACAGGGTCGTTACGATCTGAGTGCAACAAGTGAGATCGGACTGAAGCTTGGACTTACTGAAGAGCAGAAGCAGCTGTTCTCTTACTTTGTACCGATCCGTGGTGTCAGTGAACAGCTTGTTGAAATCCTTGATAACGACAAACGTTGCCGTAACCGTTATGGAACTTCCCGCACAGGCAACATCCTGATCCTTGGCCGCAAGGGAAGCGGAAAAACAGTCCTCGCAGTTGATATTGTAAAAGCAATCCAGAAACAGCGCAGACTCAAACAGGGTAAAGTTGCAATCGTAACCGGTGATTCTCTGAACAAAAAGGACATCGGAAGTATCATCGATAAACTGAACGGTGGCGCACTGATCATCGAAAAAGCTTCCAAGATGAATGACAGAACCATCCGTGAACTGAATGACATGATGGATGAACAGACCGGCGAACTTCTCTTCCTTCTGGAAGACCAGAAGAAACCGCTGGAAAGAATGTTTGCATCCCATCGCGAATTCAAACGTAAATTTACTTCCAGACTGGAGCTTCCGGTATTCATCAATGATGAACTGGTTACATTCGGTCAGACCTATGCTAAGGAAAACGGATACCGTATCGATGAAATGGGAATCCTTGCATTATACAGCCGGATTGATATGATGCAGAGAGAAGATCATGCGGTTACTGTTGCAGAAGTAAAAGAGATCATGGATGAAGCAATTTCACATTCCCAGAAAGCAAATGTAAAACATCTTGTGAAACGGGTATTTGGAAGAAGCACTGATAATTCAGACCACATCATCCTGAAAGAAGAAGATTTTAAAGCATAAGATTTCTACAAAGAACGCGCTTCCGGCGCGTTCTTTTATATATGCAGACAAAACCGATAACTATAAAGAAAGAGTTTTAGACATCTTACATAAGAAATGTATAAGTTGTCCAAAACTCTTTCTTTTTATCGCTATTTCTAGTATAATATTCCTAAATATCTTTGATAGAAGGTGAATGGGATGGCAGTAAAAAAAACAACAGCACAACAGACCAACACGACCCGCAAGACGGCCGTAAAAAAATCTACTGTAAAAAAACCGGCAGCTGCTAAAACTGCTGCTAAAAAGTCTACAGCTAAAAAGTCTGTAAAAACTGTAACAACAGATAAACCCGCTGATTATAGAATCGGCGAATTAGATCAATATTTATTCGGACAGGGAACCCATTATGAAATCTATAAAAAAATGGGTGCACATTTTGTAAAAGATGGAAAAAAAACCGGCGTATATTTCGCAGTATGGGCTCCACACGCCAGATCAGTTGCCGTAGTCGGTGAATTCAACGGCTGGAGTGAAGATGCAAACGTTATGAAGCGTCAGGAACCACTTGGAATCTATACCGCATTTGTTCCGGAAGCACAGCTCGGACAGCTTTACAAGTACTGTATCGAGACACAGACCGGAGATAAGCTTTACAAAGCTGATCCATTTGCGAACAGTGCAGAGTTGAGACCGGGAACTGCCTCAAGGATTGCTGATATCTCCCATTTAAAATGGAGTGACAGTGTCTGGATGAAGCACCGGGCAGAATGGGATTTCCATTCCTCACCGATTTCCATTTATGAAGCACATATCGGTTCCTGGATGCGCCATCCGGGACGTGAAGATGATGGGTTCTACAGCTACCGTGAATTTGCGCATGCAGCTACAGACTACATAAAAAAGATGGGGTATACTCATATCGAACTGATGGGAATTTCAGAATACCCATTTGACGGCTCCTGGGGATATCAGGTGACCGGATATTATGCTCCGACCTCCCGTTATGGTACGCCGGAAGATTTCGCATATATGATCAATTATTTCCATAAGAATAAGATTGGCGTAATCCTTGACTGGGTACCGGCACATTTTCCACGCGATGCACACGGACTCGCTGATTTTGACGGCACAGCTACCTTTGAATATGCAGATCCTAAGAAAGGGGAACATCCGGACTGGGGAACCAAGATCTTCGATTATGGTAAAGCAGAAGTTAAGAACTTCCTGATCGCCAACGCACTGTTCTGGATCGAACATTATCACATCGATGGTCTCCGCGTAGATGCTGTTGCTTCCATGCTGTATCTTGATTACGGTAAAGAAGACGGTCAGTGGATCGCCAACAAATACGGCAGCAATGAGAATCTGGAAGCAATCGAATTTTTCAAGCATCTGAATTCCGTTACTACCGGACGTAACCCTGGCGCACTGATGATCGCAGAAGAATCCACTGCATGGCCAAAAGTAACAGGCAAACCGGAAGATGATGGTCTTGGATTCAGCCTGAAGTGGAACATGGGATGGATGCATGACTTTACCGAATACATGAAGCTGGATCCATATTTCCGCAAAGGCGACCACTACGGTATGACATTTGCCTTAACCTATGCATACAGCGAGAATTATATTCTTGTATTATCACATGATGAAGTGGTACATCTAAAATGCTCTATGCTCAATAAGATGCCTGGTCTAGGATTTGAGAAATTCGCCAACCTGAAGGTCGGTTATGCTTTCATGATGGGACATCCTGGAAAGAAACTTCTCTTCATGGGACAGGATTTCGGACAGCTCCGCGAGTGGAGCGAGGCGCGTGAGCTTGACTGGTATCTCCTTGCAGAGCCGGAGCATCAGGCACTCCAGAATTTCTACCGTGACCTGCTGCATCTTTACACACACAACAAAGCCATGTATGAACAGGATACCTGCATGGAAGGCTTTGAGTGGGTCAATGCAGATGACAGCTCACGAAGTATTTACAGCTTCATCCGTCATTCAAAGGGCGCAAAAAAGAACCTTTTATTCGTATGTAACTTCACACCGATCGAACGACCGGAGTACCGTGTCGGCGTACCACGCGGCAAACAGTACCGCCTGGTACTAAACAGTGATGAATTGCAGTATGGCGGAAGCGGAAAAGCCCGCCCGGCAGTATATAAAGCAAAGAAACAGGAATGTGATGGAAGACCATATTCATTTGGTTACGATCTTCCGCCATACGGTGTTGCTGTATTCGAATTTTAACATAGCAAGTCAATGCAATCTGCGCAAAATATTCATCATACGAATAATTGATTCCACCAATTATTTTCTTAACATTTCCCGGATTCGTTCTTCCAGAGTTTCTTCTGGAAGAACTCCGGTTGTATATCCACAGATTTTTCCATCTCTGTACACCACAAACGTCGGTACGATCTCAATGCCTATATACTCTGCAATCTCTTTCGATATATCAATATCAATCTTATAGAAAATCCATTTTCCCTGATACCGGCTGGCAATCCTTTCCACAACAGGATACATCATTCCGCACTTTGGACACCATGATGCGTAAAACTCCACAATTACCGGCATCCTCTGCTTTCCGACTGTATTTTCATAATCCTTCGTGATCAATGCGATACCCATACACTTTCCTCATTTCTGCCATCTCAGGCTATGGAAAAAGTACTGGATTTGGTGGCATCCGCATCTCGGGTTTAAGATTTTATAGACTTCCTGAAAAGAATTTCTGAAACAGATCAGCTTTTTATTAAATCTTGGATTCTTATAGCAAAACCCCCGCATACAATTCTGAAAATGATGCTTTTTCCGCATATCTGTTCCTTCCTGACTTCCTCTTTCTACAATATATGCAAAAAGACAGCCGATGTGCGGATTGCTCCGTATCTGCTGTCTCTTATATTGCCAGGGATCATCTTACGCACTCAGCGCCTTTATGATCTGCCTGTTGCATTTTATTCAATTGTCTTACTGGCGCATTGCGATCAGTTTATGGATCGGATGTCCCTGCCCGGAAAATTTCTCCTCGTACTCAGTCATAACATTCCCTCTGCTGAGTGTCGGATCATTGTGAAGATCATAGGTCTTCGCCAGAAGTACCCAGCCTGCCAACTCCACCTGCTCCAGTGAAAAGTCAAACAGCTCTCTGTTGTCTGTCTTAAATTCAACGACTCCGTCAAAGGCAAGGATCTTGTCATACCGCTCAAAAAACTGCTTGGAAGTAAGTCTGCGCTTTGCATGACGTGCTTTCGGCCACGGATCTGAAAAATTCAGATAAATCTTGTCAATCTCTCCGACAGCAAAAACCTCCGGCAGATTTGTCGCATCCATACAGATAAAACGAATATTGTTGACATCCTTGTATTCCTCGTCATTGTCAAAGCGTTCCAGCGCCCGAAGCAGTACGCTTGAATAACGTTCGATACCGATATAGTTGATGGATGGATTCTCCTTTGCAAGTGTCAGAAGAAACTGTCCTTTTCCCATCCCGATCTCAATATGGATCGGATTCTCCGGATTCTGAAAAGTCTCTTTCCAGGTGCCGCGATATCTGGTCTCATTTTTAATTACAAGGGGATGAGCTGTCAGATAAGCATCTGCTCCCGGTACATTTCTTAACCTCATATATCTTTCTCTTCCTTTAATGAAAATATGTATAACCTTATTTATTTTATACTATTCTGAAATATTTGAAAACCCAAAAATATATTTTATAAGTTTTGTATAAAATATTCTTATGATATTCTCTTATTATTTAGTAGATTTTTCTAATTTAAAGTAGTATAATATGTATGCATTATTAAAAATGTATAAATAATTTCTAAGAAAGGAGTCGGACAATGGATCATATTGTTAAAAAGCTCTCCGAAATCGAACACGCAGCCGAAGCTGTTGTGGAACACGCGGAACTGGAAAAATCAGAACTGGAAGAACGCATTCAATATGAACGCAATCAGTTCGACAAACAACTTGAAGATCACACCCAAAAGGAGCTGAACGATATCCACAAAGGATTAAACCGTCAGATGGATGAGATTCTTGCAAGGCAGAACCGTAAGAACCAGACAGCGATCGAAGAACTTAAAAAAGATTTTGAAGAGAAGCATACGGCATATGCCGAGAAAATTGTCAGACGTATCATAGAGGGATAGCATATGGGAAATTTACTTGCATACAGTGGCATCGTAACAAAAGTACGCGCCATGCAGGCGAAACTGCTCACTGATGAAGATTTCCGGAATATCGCCGCATTTCATACAGTAACCGAAGTTGCTGCTTATCTCAAAGAACATCCCGGATATCGGAATGTCCTTGCAGATATGGACGAAAACCGTCTTCACCGCGGTGAGATTGAGAAGCTTCTTGTGCAGTCACTTTACAGTGATTATACACGCCTGTACCGTTTTTCCGGAATGGATCAGAAAAAATTCCTGGAGCTTTATCTGAAGCGCTACGAGATGAATCTGATCAACTATTGTCTGCGTATTGTATTCAACCACTATCAGAAGCCTTTTGATCTGGATCATAAGAAAATATTCTTCGACAAATATTCGGATCTCTCCATCGATAAACTGATCACTTCGGGGAATATCGGTGAGCTGGTGGAAAATTTAAAGGGCACAGAATACTATGCGCCGTTAAAACGTCTGGAAAATGCGGAGAACCCTACCCTTTTTGATTACGATCTGGCACTGAATCTGTACTATTTTACAACCATGTGGAAGAAACGCAAAAAGATTCTGAAGCATAAGGAACTGGAAATTTTCACCAGAGATGCCGGAGCAAAGATCGACCTGCTGAACCTGCAGTGGATCTACCGTGCAAAAAAATATTACAACATGCTTCCGCCGGATATTTCCACACTGCTGATCCCGATACACTACCGGATTCATGTAGATCAGCTGAAGGATCTTGTAGAAGCACCGTCTGTCGATGAATTTTTAAAGCTGGTTACCAGAACGCCTTATCTGCGTCACACCGATACTCAGACACCAGCGTCCATCGAGACGATTTACAAAGACTGCCTGTACCGTCTCTACCTGGCAGACAGAAGAAGTAACCCTTATTCCATCGCAACCGTGAATACCTATCTTTTTCTGAAAGAGGAGGAGCTTGATAAGCTTACAACTGTGCTCGAATGTGTTCGCTACGGACTTCCTGCACGTGAGACATTAACTTATATAGGAGGAACAGCGAAATGATTGTTAAGATGAAGTTCCTGAGCATTACCGGACCACGCGCCGACATCGACCGCATGACAAACCGGTATCTTTCCAAATATGAGATGCAGCTTGAAAATGCACTCACGGAGCTCAAGACAGTAGATAATCTGATGCCATTTCTGGAAATGAACCCTTACCGTGATCCACTCGCAAAAGTGACACAGTTTCTGGGATATATGAAAGACATGCCAGCAGAGCCATCCTTTGATCAGAGCGAAGACGAGATCCTTGAGATGATTCGTTCTATCAATCATGACTACATGGATCTGCAGCAGCAAAAAGAAGAACTGAAAAAAAAGAGAGAGCATATCCAGGCACGTATGAAAGTCCTGGAACCTTTTACTTCTCTGGATTTTGACCTGCATGAGATCATGCAGTACAAATACATCCGCACAAGATTTGGAAAAATCAATGTAGATTATTATCACCGGCTGGAAAAAGCGCTTCTTGAAGACATTGATGCATTATTTCTGGAAGGCTCCAGAGATGCCTCTTATGTCTATGGCGTTTATTTTGTATCGGATGCTGATGCAGGAAAGGTCGATTCGATCATGCGGTCTCTCCACTTTGAAAAAATCGATCTGCTGGAAGACTTTGGCGGAACCCCGCTGGAAGCTTACCGGAGCCTGGATAAAGAAGTCCAGAATCTGACCGATGAAATCCAGGCAGTGAAGGATAAACGTCAGGAGATGTTTCGCAAGAACGCTTCCAGACTACTCGGTGCAAGAATTCAGCTGGAACGTTTTTCCGATAACTTTGATATCCGGAAATTTGCGGCACGAACCGAGACAGACGAGCAGGAAGAATACTACATCCTCTGCGGCTGGATGTCCGAAGAAGATGCAAATGCATTTATCAAAGAGGCACAGGGAGATGACAAGGTTTATATCGTAGTAGAAGAGGACCGGGAACAGTATTTTGGAGAACCTCCTACCAAGCTTGAGAATCCAAAGCTTTTCAAACCATTTGAAATGTTCATCAAGATGTACGGACTTCCCAAGAGTGGTGAGATGGATCCGACCATTTTTGTAGGTATCATGTACAGCTTTATCTTCGGCGCCATGTTCGGGGATGTCGGTCAGGGGCTGCTGCTCTTTATCGGCGGTGCGATCCTGTATTTCACAAAGAAAATGAACCTTGCCGGAATCGTATCACTTGCCGGAATCTTCTCCACCTTCTTTGGATTTATGTTTGGAAGTGTGTTTGGATTTGAAGACATTATAGAAGCCAAATGGATCCGACCGATCAATCATATGACTACCTTACCGTTTATCGGAAAGCTGAATACCGTATTTATCGTATCGATTGCTTTTGGTATGGGAATCATCCTGATTTCTATGATCTTCCATATTATAAACGGCATCCGTGCCAAAGATACCGAAGCAACCTGGTTTGATGCAAACGGCGTGGCAGGGCTGATATTCTACGGGGCAGCAGTTACCTGCATCGTTCTTTTCATGACAGGTCACTCTCTGCCGGGTGGAATCGTTCTTGCAGTGATGTTCGGAGTACCGCTTCTTCTGATCGCACTGAAAGAACCGCTGACGAACAAGATCAAAAAGAAAACCGAAAAAATGGAACAAAGCAAAGCAATGTTTGTCACCCAGGCATTCTTTGAATTATTTGAAACCCTGCTCAGCTATTTTTCAAATACGCTTTCCTTTATCCGTATCGGTGCATTCGCAGTCAGCCACGCTTCCATCATGGAGGTTGTACTGATGCTTGCCGGTGCAGAAAGCGGGCATATTAACTGGGTAGTGATCGTACTCGGCAACCTGTTTGTATGTGGATTCGAAGGACTGATCGTTGGAATCCAGGTCCTGAGACTTGTCTATTACGAGATGTTCAGCCGTTTCTACAAAGGCAGCGGCCGCGAATTTAAACCTTATACAGGTACTGCAAAAAATTAGTTTTTCATTTTAGGAGGAAATTATCATGACTTTAGCAACTAAACTTATTCTCATTGCCGCACTGGTTTTAAGCATTTTCATTCCATTCGGATATTACCTGCTCGGAGAAAAAAATAAAGGACGTTATAAATGTGCACTTGCCTTCAATGTTCTTTCTTACTTTGGAACCTTCCTTGTAGCAGGGATCATGCTCTTTGGAAGTGTACCGGTACATGCTGCAGACGCCGCTGCCTCAGGCGCAGGTCTTGCAACCGGTCTTGGTTACATTGCAGCAGCTCTTGTTACCGGTCTTTCCTGCATCGGTGGCGGTATTGCCGTAGCAAGTGCAGCAAGCGCAGCTCTTGGAGCTATCAGCGAGGATTCCAGCGTCCTTGGTAAATCCCTTATCTTCGTAGGTCTTGCAGAAGGTGTATGCCTGTACGGTCTTATCATCTCCTTCATGATCATCAGCAGACTGTAATCATGAAAATGTATCTGATCAGTGACAACGTGGATACTTATACCGGAATGCGGCTTGCCGGCGTGGACGGTGTCGTAGTTCATGAAAAGCAGGAGCTGCGTGATGCGCTGGAAACTGCCATGAACGACAAGTCGATCGGTATCATTCTTCTGACGGAACGCTTTGGAAGAGAATTTCCGGATCTCATCGATGAGATCAAGTTAAAAAGAAAGATGCCTCTTCTGATCGAAATTCCGGACAGACACGGAACAGGACGTAAAAAGGATTTCATTACCTCATACGTCAATGAAGCGATTGGACTGAAACTTTAACTAGAAAGGCATAGAAGGTGAGACAATGACGCTTGAAGAGAAAATAGCGCATTTACAGGAAACGGTCATGACTGAAGCCCGTTCTGAAGGAAATGCGATCATTGACAATCACAAAAAAGCGCTTGAATCTTTATTTGAAAAGCATAAAAAAGAAGCGACCGCACAGTCTGAGGTCCGTATCAAATCCGAGACCTTAAGAGCCAGAAGGCAGGTAAATCAAGCTGCGGCAAAAGCCGAAACCGAACTGAAACGTGCTCTTGGCCAAACACAGAATGAATTAAAAGTCAGGCTGTTTGATGAAGTAAAGGAGCTTCTTTCTGACTTTACAAAAACAGACGAATATCTGGACTATCTCTGCAGCAAAATCCGCGAAGCCGCACGCTTTGCAGATGGCGAGGAGATGACCATTTATATTTCTCCTTCTGATAAGGAGAAACAGACAGAACTGGAAAAACGTACCGGCATGACGATCACCATCAGTGAATATGATTTTATGGGCGGTATGCGTGCTGTAATCCGAGGCCGTAATATTCTGATCGATCACAGCTTCCAGGCTGCAGTCGATTACGAATATCATCAGTTCAGTTTTGCAGCAGGAGGTGCAGGAATTGAATAAGACAGCAACTATTTATGGAATAAACGGTCCGGTCATCTATCTGAAGGGTGACACCGGATTCATGATGTCGGAAATGGTCTATGTGGGAAAGGAAAAGCTGGTTGGCGAAGTCATTTCCCTGGACAAAGACATCACGACTGTTCAGGTCTATGAAGAGACTTCCGGGCTGAAACCGGGAGAAATCGTAGAGGCTTCCGGAAGTCCGGTATCTGTAACTCTGGCACCCGGAATCCTGAACAATATTTTTGACGGAATCGAACGCCCGCTTGAGCAGATTGCAAATGTAGGCGGCGGTGCATTTATCACCCGCGGCGTCAGCGTTGATTCGCTTGACCGCGACAAATTATGGGATACCCACATCACCGTGGCCAAAGGAGATTACCTTCATGGCGGAGATATTATAGCGGAGGTTCCGGAGACCAGTGCGATCGTACACAAATGTATGGTTCCGCCGGATGTGGAAGGTGAAGTAATCTGCTGCGCGTCGGACGGAGATTACCGGATTGAAGATACACTTGTCACTCTGCGGCTTTCCGACGGAACAGAAAAACAGCTCAACATGATACAGCACTGGCCGATCCGTAAGGCGCGCCCAACAAGCTACCGTTTCCCGGCAAGTGTCCCTCTGATCACCGGACAGCGGATCCTGGATACCATGTTCCCGATTGCAAAGGGTGGAACTGCCGCAATCCCAGGCGGATTCGGTACCGGAAAAACCATGACCCAGCACCAGATCGCCAAATGGTCTGATGCCGATATTATCATCTACATCGGCTGCGGCGAGCGTGGAAATGAAATGACACAGGTGCTGGAAGAGTTTTCAGAGCTTGTGGATCCAAAGAGCGGCAATCCGCTGATGGACAGAACCACTCTGATCGCCAATACCTCCAACATGCCGGTAGCTGCCCGTGAAGCAAGTATTTATACCGGACTTACCCTGGCTGAATATTACCGTGACATGGGCTATGACGTAGCGATCATGGCAGACTCTACTTCCCGCTGGGCGGAAGCCTTACGTGAGCTTTCCGGCCGTCTGGAAGAGATGCCGGCAGAAGAAGGTTTCCCGGCTTACCTTGCCAGCCGTCTGTCTGCTTTCTACGAGCGCGCAGGCATGATGCATAACTTAAATGGCAGTGACGGATCCGTGACCATTATCGGCGCCGTATCGCCTCAGGGAGGCGATTTCTCCGAGCCGGTCACACAGAACACCAAACGTTTCGTCCGCTGCTTCTGGGGTCTGGACAAGAGCCTTGCCTACGCAAGACATTTTCCGGCGATCCACTGGCTGACCAGCTACAGCGAGTATCTGACCGATCTCGCCGCCTGGTACCACGACAATGTATCACCCAAATTCGTTGACTACCGCAACCGCATCATGGCACTTCTGAACCAGGAGAGCAGCCTGATGGAAATCGTAAAGCTGATCGGAAGTGATGTACTTCCGGACGATCAGAAGCTGGTTCTGGAAATCGCAAGAGTCATCCGTCTCGGATTTTTGCAGCAGAATGCATTCCACAAGGATGATACCTGTGTCTCTCTGCAGAAGCAGTACAAAATGATGGAAATCATTTTATATTTATACAAACGCTGCCGCGAACTGGTAGCCATGAATATGCCAATGTCTGTCCTCAAGGAGGAAAATATTTTTGAACGTGTCATTGCGATCAAATACGATGTTCCAAATGACAATCTTCAGCTTCTTGACCAGTATCTGGCAGACATTGATGCTTTCCATGACCGCATCATGGAAAAGAACGCGTAAGGAGGGAAAATAAAATGGCAATTGAATATTTAGGCCTCAGCAGCATTAACGGCCCTCTGATCGCGCTGGAAGGCGTTCAGGATGCTTTTTATGATGAAATCGTAGATTTTGTCGTAAACGGCAAAGAACACAAAATGGGACGTATTGTGGAGGTCTACAAGGACAAAGCAATCATCCAGGTATTTGAAGGCACGGAAAATATGTCTCTTAACAATACCCACACCAGACTTACCGGACATCCGATGGAAATCGGTCTGCTCGACATGGAAGATGCTGACGTTGCCGCCGAGCAGTTTCGTGTCGTACAGCGTTCCGGCGCCGATGGTTCCGGTGCCGCCGGAGTGGATGGTCAGGTTATGGATTTCGGCATTGCTGGTTTCGACTCTTCCGCCCGATACGGTAACGCCGTCCGCAATGCAGCCGGTCCGGAACCAGACATAGCCGCTGTGAAGCGTCATATCTTGTACGGTGCCGAAAATCTGGCCGCTGCCGTCGTGGATGACGGCGCCTGAGATCGCTCCGCCGTATGCGGACAGAAATCCGCCGGAAACGATGGTGCCGTATGCGGTCCCGCCGGAGGCGGCGCATTGACTGCCGCCGCTCTGCACAAGAGTGCCTGAGGCCACTCCGCCGGACTGAATGTATTCAAAGCCGTGATAACCGACAACCGTGTTCGATGCGGTTCCTCCTGAGACGTTCTGAGTGGCGGTTTCGCTGTCGAAGAAGCCGCCGGAGAGTGTGGTGTTCTGCGCAGTTCCGCCGATTCCCACGACGATCGTGCCGCCGGATTCGACCCGGTTGCCGTGGCCGGTCACGCCGTCCGGAATGGTCAGCGTCGCGCCGCTCAGGACGGTCTGGTTGTCGTATTCGGAGTTGTCGAGGGCGTAATCGAAGAGGGTGCCGTTCGTCTCGGCGTGGGCGTCGCCGACCAGGTGGCCGGTTTCGTGGCCGACCGCGTCGAAAAGCTCGTCATCGCTGCTCGTGCCGTCGAGGAGCACGAACGCGTTGTCGTTCCGGCTGCGGTTGCCGGTGTCGACGGTTTCGGAGAGCCCGGTGAAGTTGCCGAACGGAGTGAACGCATCCGTTTTCCCGACATGGATCGTCGAATAGGTGTCCAGCTCCGGGCGGTTTGTGACGAAACGGATTCCGCGCGCGGAGAATACGGAATTCAGCCGTTTGACCAGACGGTCGATCCGTC
>OJSE01002516.1_pt1 | contig 19418 bp, 10 predicted proteins | sample 1599351 | NCBI WGS metagenome assembly OJSE01 (sample SAMN04168656, study PRJEB22393) | human gut metagenome | biome: human gut microbiome; feature: stool | host: Homo sapiens | collected 2014-03-17 | reverse complement strand
AATATTGAAAGCTGCTGTTGACTAAATAATAATCATCCCCTGCCTTGCAAACACTCGGATCGGGATGGAAACCGGGGATTACAGGATTACTGTAACCTTGAGCTGATGACTTGCATACGGAACAAAGCGAAATAAAAATAAGGAATAAAGCGTTTCGCATATTATATAATTTAAGAGTTAAACATCTTTTGCCAGCCGACGATACAAAAGTAGATGTTTTTCCCAAAGGAAATATGGTATTTCGTTCACACCCGGTCTGCCAAATGTTTTACCCATACGCACAGAATGTTTCCCTTTTGCGTATGATTTGTTTTCAACCCTCTTCAGCTTAGTCCAAGCAGCGAAAATCGAACCAGTCAAAGTCGGCCGGATTTGTATTTGCCTGCCCATTACCGGATGCATACATACCTATAAATACACCGGTAAATCCACCTACCACTTCATTGGAGACATCACGCGTGGAAGCTGTTCCCAATATAGCAGAAACGTGGGCTGCCTTTATCTCAAACGTATAGGTCGTCTCGGTGGCGGTGATGGATAAGATCACCTCTCCGGTAGCAGGAAGTTCTTTGCAGGTGGTATCGACCACTTTATCCTTCAAAGTTTTACGGATCATGGCAACCCGCTGTCCGTTCCGCTCCGTTATCAGCAGGTCATAATGATTCTTATCATCCGCTCTTACTACCAGTCCCGCCTCTTCATTTTCCACTTTCGGAATAAAGTTGACTTTTGCAGATGCAGTCAGATTGAAAGCAGCCTGCCGGCGGCCGATAAAAGAAGGAGAATCATTCGTTGTGAAGTTGATTGCTGTTCCTTTCAGACGCAGCGAACCCGGCTTCTCCGTCAATGACCAGAACGAATGAGCAGGATTGCGGATAAAAGTCCAGTCCAACCCCAGTGTTTCCTGATCGAAATCATCACGAACCGGTTGTTCCATCCAAACGTGTGACGGCAGGTTGGGGAAGAGATATGTTTCCTGTACGACACCATCTTTACCCACCTTAGGCCAGCCGTCGGCATCCCACGTCACAGGTGCTAGGAACGTTTCACGCCCTAAATGCTGGTACTTGCCGTTCACTGGTCTTATTCCCAGACAAACTGCCCACCAGCTTCCATCTTTCAGTTGGACGAGGTCGGCATGACCTATCGCCTGGAAAGGATGATCGGGACAGTTCATATTCGAAAGGACAGGATTTACAGGACTGGGCTCATACGGTCCCCAAGGGGATTTACTCCGTTGTATGACTTCCCGATGCTCGTAGCCCGTTCCTCCTTCGGCAGACATGATATAGTAATAATCGCCTATCTTATAGAAATGAGGTCCTTCCGGTGAAGAGCCTCCCAGACCGGAAGCTACTTTTCTCAAAGGTTCCACAAACGTTCCGGTTTCGGGGTCCATCACTCCCAACAGGAAGCTGCCTTGATTATCCGGACTCAAAAAGTACATCTTTCCGTCGATAAACTCAATAGACGGATCTACATACCAGTTCCCCACCCATACCGGATCAGACCAGGGACCTGCAGGATTCTTTGCCGTCACATAGAATACTCCTTGCGAACCTTTTCCTCCATAGTTCGTGCCAATCACATAGAATGTACCGTCATGGTATCGTAACGTCGGAGCATACTGTCCGCCGGTGGAGGCATTGCATCCCATCAACGGATTATTTTCCGGGCGGGACAGGGCATGACCGATCAGTTTCCAATGAACAAGGTCTTTACTATGATAAACCGGCAGACCGGGAAAATATTCAAAGGTAGAAGTAACCAAGTAAAAATCATCTCCCACCCTGCAAATGCTCGGGTCGGGATTCATTCCTGTGATAATGGGGTTCCTGAATGTCTTTTGTGCGAGGGAGACATTAGCCATCCATAATCCGATTAAGATTAATAAAAGTCTGCAACTGTTCTTCATCATTCTTATTTTTAAAGTTTGTACTGATGGCAAAGTTCACCATAATCCGGCAGAAACAAGGTTCGTTATGTTTCAAGGTGCGGAACGTTTTCTTTCAGGATAGCGTTTTTCGTTTCAAATATAAGGCAATAATGTTACATTCGGAAAGTCTCGCAAGGCATAGAAGAGAATAGAATGTATTTTATTGGGGCATGATTTGTATTCAATTGCATTTCGCCCTTTCGGGTGAGTGCAATTCTTCCTACATTTGTAATAGAATTAAAGTCTCACTCTAAAAATATCAACTCATGAAAAACATTAAGAAAATGGTATTAGTATCAGCCTTTGCCGGTACTTGTCTTACGCCTCATGCACAGACTGCCTCTCCTGTCATCCCGACCGATCCGGCTATTGAAACTCATATCCGGGAATGGCTTCAGAAAATGACTCTCGAACAAAAAATCGGTCAGATGTGTGAAATCACGATTGATGTGGTATCCGATCTTGAAACCAGTCGTAAGAAAGGATTCTGCCTTAGCGAGGCAATGCTCGACACGGTTATCGGTAAATATAAAGTAGGTTCACTGTTGAATGTTCCTTTAGGGGTAGCACAGAAAAAGGAAAAGTGGGCGGAAGCCATCAAACAGATACAGGAGAAATCGATGAAGGAGATCGGTATTCCCTGCATCTATGGGGTAGATCAGATTCATGGAACGACTTACACATTGGACGGAACGATGTTTCCGCAAGGCATCAACATGGGAGCCACCTTCAACCGCGAGCTAACGAGAAGAGGTGCCAAAATCTCCGCTTATGAAACGAAAGCAGGCTGCATCCCCTGGACGTTCGCCCCGGTAGTCGACTTAGGCCGCGACCCGCGCTGGGCACGTATGTGGGAGAACTATGGTGAAGATTGTTATGTAAACGCAGAAATGGGTGTATCGGCCGTGAAAGGTTTTCAGGGAGAAGACCCGAACCGTATCGGAGAATACAATGTAGCTGCGTGCATGAAGCATTATATGGGTTACGGTGTACCTGTTTCCGGTAAAGACCGTACTCCATCTTCCATCTCACGCAGTGATATGCGTGAAAAACATTTCGCTCCTTTCCTTGCCGCTGTACGTCAGGGTGCATTGAGCGTAATGGTAAACTCCGGCGTTGACAACGGACTGCCTTTTCACGCCAACCGTGAGTTGCTGACCGAATGGCTGAAAGAAGACTTGAACTGGGACGGACTGATTGTTACAGACTGGGCGGACATTAACAATCTCTGTACCCGGGATCACATCGCTGCCACCAAGAAAGAGGCTGTCAAGATTGCCATCAATGCTGGTATCGACATGTCGATGGTTCCTTATGAAGTGAGTTTCTGCGATTATCTGAAAGAGTTGGTTGAAGAAGGAGAGGTATCTATGGAGCGTATCGATGATGCAGTAGCCCGTGTGTTGCGTCTGAAATATCGTCTGGGATTATTTGACCATCCATATTGGGACATTAAGAAGTATGACAAGTTCGGTTCTAAGGAATTTGCAGCTGTTGCCCTGCAGGCTGCCGAGGAATCGGAAGTGTTGCTAAAGAATGACGGAAATATCCTGCCGATAGCGAAAGGCAAAAAGATTCTGCTGACCGGTCCGAACGCAAACTCGATGCGTTGTCTGAACGGCGGATGGTCGTATAGCTGGCAGGGACACGTTGCTGATGAGTATGCGCAGGCATATCATACCATCTACGAGGCTTTGTGTGAGAAATACGGAAAAGAGAATATTATCTATGAACCGGGAGTGACCTATGCTTCTTACAAAAACGATAATTGGTGGGAAGAAAACAAACCGGAAATTGAAAAACCTGTGGCAGCGGCAGCACAAGCGGATATTATCATCACCTGCATCGGTGAAAACTCTTATTGCGAAACTCCGGGCAACCTGACGGATCTTACCTTATCAGAAAACCAGCGCAATCTGGTAAAAGCTCTGGCCGCTACGGGCAAACCTATTGTCCTGGTTCTGAATCAGGGACGTCCACGTATTATCAACGATATAGTGCCTTTAGCTAAAGCGGTTGTCAACATCATGTTGCCAAGCAATTACGGTGGTGATGCACTTGCTAACTTATTGGCCGGTGATGCCAACTTCAGTGGAAAAATGCCGTTCACCTATCCCCGACTTATCAACGCTTTGGCAACTTATGACTACAAGCCTTGCGAAAACATGGGGCAAATGGGAGGTAACTACAATTATGATTCGGTGATGGATATTCAATGGCCGTTCGGCTTCGGATTAAGCTATACCAATTATAAATATAATAACCTAAAAGTAAACAAACCGACTTTCAATGCCGATGATGAACTGATATTCACGATTGATGTAACCAATACGGGCAAAGTTGCCGGAAAAGAAAGTGTGTTGTTATTCTCTAAAGATCTGGTGGCAAGCAGTACACCGGACAATATCCGCCTGCGGAACTTTGAAAAGATCTCTTTGAAACCGGGAGAAACAAAGACTGTTACGTTGAAACTAAAAGGAAGCGATTTGGCATTTGTCGGGTATGACGGTAAATGGAGACTAGAAAAAGGAGATTTCAAGATCAAATGCGGTGACCAATGGATTGATATTGTATGCGATCAGACGAAAGTGTGGAATACTCCGAATAAAAATACTCTTCGCAAATAAGCTTCTTCTCATATATAAAAAATCACTTTTCTCTATCACCTATCACCAACGGCAATCAAATACCTTATTCATCGAGGTTTCCGGCGGTGATAGGTTGTTTTTCAACCTATCACCACATCTGTCACCTATCACCGCAAAAGCACTACTTTCATCACATTTTTGCAAAGACAACCTGAATAACTATGACTTAGAGAGCCATTTTTTTCTTTTCTTCACAGGAGCCATCACCAATTTAGTATGCAGTTCTTTGATTTCACATAAATCGAACCTTTCCTGTATATACACATACATGATAACCAAATGGATAAGTTCTTTATTCGGACATGAGAATTCATCTTTAGACAGCCCGTCTATCACTATATTCAATAAACAGAGAGAACACTGCAATTCAGCTTTTGACAATTGGTCTACGCTTTCAATATTTGCAAAGCTAGGCCAGTTTTCTTTCATAAAACTAAGCTTGTCGACGGAGCGTTCTAAATCGTGCTTCATCAGGCAGGAACAGGAACAAGTAAGGTCACTCATAACTATCATTTTTTAATTATGTGTTCCCGTTTGCCAATAAAAAAGGCGCGGAAACTATTACTGTACTATCCCCTAGAAGGCTCTGGTAAGCCCGTAATCGAATAATAAGCAATAGCTCCACGCCCGTTGGGGTATATAACAAATATATATATATACGACATGGACGTGGAGACCAGTTACTTATTATCTGCGATTACCAAATTTACCAGATTTTCTAAGGCAGATAATAAAAACACTTTCTCCAATTCAAAAGTAAACGTATCTTCTCTCTGAAGACACGCTACAAATATAACTATATTTTTCAGACAATGCCACTGTTATCACAGTAAAATAGTTTAATTCTCCCTTGCCCTATATCTATCAAATAGAACAAGGCATATAAATACCTACAACAAGTAGGAATACTTTGCTTTTCTCCCTGATATAGTTTATCTTTGCTACCGATATAGTTACTTCTTCACGGCCGTGACGAATTCCTACCACGGCCGTGGAAAGATCCTACCACAGCCATGAAGAGATCTCACCACGGCCGTGGGAGATTAATGATAAAGGCACTGTAAAGCAACTATACCTACACTTTAATCCAAGAATAAAGGCAGGACACTTATATAAAGCCGCTTGATAACAAACAACAGCTATATAACAACAAATCCCCCCTAAATCCAAAGATTGATTAGTTTTACAACAAAGAAAAACAACGCCCTTATAGGACTAACAACGGCAAATTATAAATACGTAGTCATATAAGGCAAAAACAAGTAAATAATGGCAATACAATTTGAATTGTACAAGACTCCCCGTCCCAAGGACGAGGAAGGTAAGGAAATGTATCACGCACGTGTAGTCAACTTCCAACACATTGACACAGACTATCTGGCAAAAGAAATCCAGATAGCAACCTCTTTGACTGAAGGAGATGTGAAGTCTGTTCTCGAATCTCTAAGTCATTTCATGGGAGATCGTCTTCGGGAAGGGCAAAGCGTCCACTTGGATGGCATCGGCTATTTCCAGATTAAGTTGAATAGTAAAGAACCTATCACCTCGCCCAAACAAAAAGCGAATCAGATGAAACTCAAAGCCAACATTAGTTTCAAAGCGGACGCCAAATTGAAAAGGTCTGTTAGTGTTGTTCATATGGAACGGAGCAAACTAAGACGCCACTCTGCTTCCCGCTCGAATGATGAAATAGACAAACTGCTAACAAGCTATTTCAGCAATAATCCGGTATTAACCCGTGCCGACTTTCAAGGATTGTGCGGCTTTGCCCCTACCACTGCCGCACGACAAATCAAACGGCTGAAGGAAGAGGAGAAGAAATTGAAGAATATCAACACGTATTATAATCCGATTTATGTGCCGATGCCGGGATATTACGGTAAGGCGAAGATAAAAGAGGATGAAGCAAATGCTATACAGCAATAAAGCAAAGACTATGACAGAAGTGCCAGCAAAATGGTATTCCTGATAATAAATGAGAGACACCTTGCGGCGAGGTGTCTCTCATTTATTTATATCACCCATTAATAAGACCTAAATTCAATTATTCTTATTAATCAAATTGATTACTACCTTCACCATCACGTCCTTTTCTTCCGTCCGGCTTTCGGCAATCATTAACGTAAGTGCTACAAGCGTATTGTTGCCGATTAACTTCGAACCGTCAGATTTATACAGTATACTGTTCTTCTCCAGAAACCAAAGGAACAGAAAAGCGGCAATACGCTTGTTACCGTCACTGAACGAGTGATTCTTCACGACAAGATAGAAAAGCATTGCGGCTTTTTCTTCAATGCTTGGATAAAGTTCTTCTCCACCGAATGTCTGATAAATGGTGTTGATAGAGCTTTTGAACGACTGATCCTTTTCATTTCCAAACAAGTTACTACTTCCGAACTTTTCCTGCAAAAAGTGAATGGCTTCCATAGCTTCCTCATAGGTGGCACGAAATTCCCAGGTAGGAGTAGTGGAGTCCACTTCCAGTTGTTGATAGTCATATTTATCCAGTGTGTCCAAACCGTAAGTGTAATCAGTAATCACACGCAAGAGTCCGTTGGCCTCATCCAGCGTCAGTTGTTTGTGTTCGATGACGTTAGAAAGAAGGCGCACGGTGCTCTTCAAGTCTTCCAATTGAGCAGCTTTGGCTTGCTGATTAATGGCATAACCTTTAATCAAGTAGTCTTTCAATACTTTGTTGGCCCAGATACGGAATTGGGTGCCGCGTTGCGATTTTACACGATAGCCGACGGAGATGATTACATCCAGATTATAAACGGCTGTTTCATATTGCTGGTCATTATCGCTACCCACATGTGCAAATTTTGCACATGTGATATCACGCTCCAACTCTCCTTCCCGATATACATTATTTATATGTCTACCGATGACAGTTCTATCCTTCTGGAATAAGTCTGCCATTTGCGCCTGCGTCAGCCACACCGTCTCATTCTCCAACTTCACATCAATGGAAGTTTTCCCATCCTTTGTCTGATAAATGACAATATTTCCTCTATTGTCCATAAAAGACCTCCTTGTTTATGCATTGCGTCCGTCCATTACCTTCGTAGTAATGGACGGACACACAAATGTACAACTTTCAAAAAGAAATAAAAATACAAAGCCGTTTTTAATTATTTGCTCTGAAGCGTTATAATAGAACGTGCCGGAATCTGAACAATCTTTCCACTTTTCACTGTCCCCACCGGAAGCAAATCTTCCCCTTCTTTATCTGAAGTACGATAAATCTGCCATTGTGCATTTCCTACTTTTCTTTTATGAATAGAAAACTCTTTTTCTTCATTGGCATAATTAATCACTACCATCACATACGTTCCGTCTACATTCTTATAAGCAGAACACATCAATCCCTGCTGATCGGTGTCGCCATCAGGAATCAAAGCGTCTGTTTGATCGAAAGCCGAAACGGACAACCGGACTGCCCCCGGACGAATAAAACGACTATAATTACCTAAAGCCCACATCAGTTTGGAGTCTTCCACTCTGCCATCCAGGAAGTTATCATCCGTAGTATATTCGCGAATCAATCCATCCTTATAATCACCACCAATAGCACGCCACCATTGCCAGCTTTCAGCTTTGGCATACACAATATCGTGATGAATGATACGTGCCACATAGAGTGCTGTTTTCATCGTATGGTCGAAACCATTTCCACCACCAATTTCTTCATCATTGCCCATGATGCAGGTTTCTGTTTGCCAGAAACCAACTTGATGTTTATCTAATGTATCCCGTAGCTGGCAGCGGATATTACGTAATTCACTTAACGGAGTCGTTGTCCAATAACTATGACCGAGCATCAGGCGGGGAACATTCGGAGTATCTCCCAAATACGTATCCACACTATCCGGACAGAAGAAAGCCTGAATCTGATACCCCCGTTGCCAATCCGTTTCGTGAGTGCGGAACATACAACGATAATCGGAAGACTCATTGACCATAATCTGTGTATCCATGTTCCGGTCTACAAACTCTTTGCTCAATAGACGAACGGTGCGGGCTATTTCCCTGTTCGTTGCCGGACAGCCTTCCTGCTTCGGACCGACCCAGTTCCAGTGTCCGTCCGGCTCATTGAAAGGACAGATATAGTTGAACTTGATGCCATCGTGTTGTTCTACTCCCTGCACTACATCAGCCAGAAAACGAGCGTACTTTTCATAACAATCCGGTTTCAGGTTCGCCGTACCTCCACGGCCGGTGTTGGTAGCCAATCCGTTCTGTGTGTAATATACGGGAGGAGAGTTCAGGAAAGCCAGAAATTTGCTGACTCCCCGTTCTTTAGCCAGTTTCAGAAAGTTGCGTTGACCTTGTTGCTTGTTCCAGTCGTATGTTCCGTCGGGATTCAGGAAACATTCGGCACGCATCCAGGGGGAAGCAATTTGACTGTCCTCTCCTTGCTCCGTGCTACCTGCTCCGACATTGAAACGCCAGAGTGACAGTCCGATACCTTTCGGTTGTCCGTTGGCGTCATTCTCCGTGCTGAACAGCCAGTCGGCTATTTGGTTTTGTTTCTCCTGCGGCCAAAGCCCGATGAATTGCATACTCCAGGCATCGGAAGCACTAAAGTATGCCATCGTCTGACAGGGTTGGTCTGTTTCTATCTGATAACGTATATTGGGGGCAGGTTGGGAACATCCACCTGCCGCACCGGCTATTGAGAAGAAGCCTAAAGCGGCTAAAATCTTTTTACCTTTCATCCTATTCATCTAAAATCTTTAATTATTCAAATCACACAATACGGTTCTAAAAACATACAAACAATCTATTGAAATCCGAAAAGATATAACTAACGGGTGGGTATTACTTGTTTAATGCTCCCATCTTCATTAAATTCCATGCGATCTATGCATACTTCACGATGAACACCGGGATCACTCTTCAGATAATTCTTATTAATGCGATGATAAACAATATACCACTTATCAGTACCGGGAACTTGCAAGATGGAATTATGAGCAGGGCCATATATTTCCTTTTCCGGGTTTTGGATCAATACGACAGGGTTCTTAGCTACTTTAATCGGTCCCAAAGGTGATGTCGAAGTGCCATAAGCTACATGATAATTAGGAGAGCCGGTATCGTCTACCGACCACATGAAATAGTAAAGCCCGTTACGATAAAACACATAAGCAGCCTCACGGTAAGCATAATCCTGTAGCGTTCCTCCTTCGGGAGTCATCACCGTGATAGTCTCTTTCTTAATTGAAATCATATCATCATTAAGCTCTGCACCTGCCATATAACCGTTTCCCCAATACAAATATGACTTCCCCGAAGCCGGATCGGTGAACACGTCCACATCAATCTGTTGCCCGTGTCCTGTAGGTGAATCTGTTATAATAGGATGTCCCAAGTCAACAAACGGTCCGGCAGGCGAATCACTTATAGCCACTCCGATCTGCTTTCCTCCTCCTGCTTTAGGATTTCCACTGTAATAAAAGAAATATTTATATTGATCTCCTACTAACTTTTCCTCTATACATGGCGCCCACGCATTACCATCCGCCCAAGGTACCTGATCTGATTTTAAATCCAGCATCACTCCTTCGTCCTTCCAGTTCTTCAGATCGACAGACGAAAAAACAGTAAAATACCAACCACCCCATCCAGGCTGACCGTCTGTGGTAGAATAAATGTAGTACTTCTTTGTCTTATTGGAATACAAAATTTCAGGATCGGCATGAAAACCCGGCAATATAGGATTATTGGATTGTGAAAAAGCAGGGAACGTTACTGCTAACATCAGACCGAACGCAATTAGAGTTTGTTTAATCGTTACTATCATTATTTTCATTCATTAGATAAAGGGGGAAATATCAGGTTGCGATACTTCCCCCTCAAGTATTATATTCTTGATACTATTTATTTCAATGCTACCTTAATAGACTGACTATAGCAATATTCTGATGATTTGTCCGATTTGACTCCCACACGGGCGTAAAGATACGATTCGTTTACCAAACCACTCGGGATTTCAATTTCAGCTGTGTTTTCTTGATCGAGTGAAACAGTATTACCCAACTTCAACTCTGCTTCTTTCTGCTTCTCATCCGTCAGGATACCTGTACCCAGATAAATACCTACATTTTCCATATTGGCATTGGCAACCACTTTGTTAATGGTGAAACGTGCTGTAATCTTATTACCGTTTTTGGCAAATGACACGTTTCTGACAAAGAAATACGGCGTCACAGGAATATCCTGCACTGTGTTTCCTCTTACGGTAATATAGATCGTATCATTAGAAGGTCTTTCCCAAGGTGCATTGCCCATACGCACCAATTTGTAATCACCATTGAAAAGGGACACGGAATAACTTCCATCTTGGGCAATATACACCGGAATAGAACCTTTCAGAGCATAACCATCCTGAAACAAAGCAAATTCGGAACTTCCGCTTCTAACCCCTACTGCCTCACCGTCATAAATAGCTTTTCCGGTTAATGTGGCTTTAGGTTCCTCAAAGTTGTCGTAGCTGCAACTGCTTACTGCCAACAAACAACATATCATAATAAAGAAAGGTATAATCTTTTTCATAATCTCTTATTTTTTATTGGAATGGATTTTTAACAATCGTCGGATTGTTATTAATTACATCATCAGCAATGAATGAATAATAGTTGGACTGCTGGAAGGTTCTTGCCACCTTGAAACGTTCGGATCTGGTCTTTACGAAAATGTACTTGTCCTGATCCTGTGTTCCCGGTTTTGCCACTGCAATACGATAAGGATATAAACCATATACGATAGCTTTATCATTATCAGTATTTCCGTTCCAGGTAATATCAGCTATTCTCCATCGTTTCATATCAAAATAACGGTGATCTTCGAAAGCCAGTTCCACACGACGTTCGTTCTGAATCTTTTCTATTGTCAGGCTTGTTAAGCTGTTGGCCGGGAAACCGGCACGCTGACGCAAACGGTTGATGTAGGGTAAAGCTGTCGGTTCGTCATTCAATTCGAAAGCAGCTTCGGCGGCATTCAAATAGATTTCACCCAAACGGAACCAAGGCCACCAGTTTTCAGCGTAGTTACGGAGAGTGTAACCGGATGCCTCACTGATAAACTTACGGATGTAGAATCCGGTGTTGCTCACATTAGGACTGTTGGTTTGAGGTCCGTCCTGCCCGACAAAAGTTTTATTATCTTCATAAAAACTTCCCAATTTCGAGTCTGTCAGTAAATCATAAGAACCGGTCTTATCGTTCCAAACTGCTACTCCTGCCTGAATATCCACATCTTGATTTCTGAACTTGGAACCCGGATAGATAATCGTACCATACAAACGTGCATCCTTATTAGCAAAAATATCGCTTGGAGTGTCATATACTACATAATCATTACCATTTTTATAATGTAACGTTCCCGGAGTTCCATCCAGATAATCGAAAGCCTCTACCAATCCTAGTGACGGGCCGATGCAAGAAGAGTTGTCGTTATCCTCTCTTAAATGATGAACTACATTATCATAACCGAAGCTATGCACCTTCAGAGGATTCTTATAATCTTTCACCCAAATTGCTTCCTTATTCAGGGTCTTGTCCATAAGCATCTTGTAGAAGTTCACCCCTTTATCTGACTCCTTCTCATAAAGTTCATATCCACCTTTTGTGATAATCTCTTGCGAAGCTGTCAATGATTTGCGATAGTAATCATCTGCCATATCGGACGGAATACCCACTTCTCCACCGGAAGTCACAATATTAGGAGTTTTCAGCGCGTTGTACTTAGCGATAGAACCGGCATACAACATAGCGCGACTTTCCAACGCTAACGCTGTGTAATAGTTGGCACGAGTCTGACTGCCTTTATTACCCAATTGCGACTTAATCGCTTCACATTCACTATATACAAAATCATATATTTCGTGTTCCTTTGCACGCGGATTGCGTAAATAAGAAGGATCTCCGCTAAAGTCATACTCCAAAGTCGTTGTAATCAATGGTACACCACCCATACGTCTTACAAGCTCAAAATAAACGTAGGCGCGGATAAAACGGAACTCTGCTTTGAACTGAAGTTTCTCATCTGCCGAAATATCGGTCCCATACTTATCGATATTCTCAATAGACATATTGATGTCACGTATCAGTCCGTAATCCCACCAGCGTCCGTAGTCGTTTCCATAACGCAGTTCGTTACGATAATTCTGATCTAATGTACCACAATACATCGCATCGTCTGTTTCACACATACCACCGGTATTGAAATCACCGTGCAACTGCGGAATACGATTATAAAGATTGGCCAACTGCGATTTAATCATGTTCGGATCATTCCATACCAACTCATTAGTAAGAATGTTTTTGGGTTCTCTTTCGAACCAACTGTCACCACAACTCGACAACATGGAGGTGATGGCAGCTCCCATCAGAAGTATTTTTATAGATTTGCTTTTCATGATCACTTTCGTTTTTAGTATGTAATATTAAATCCAAGGAGGAATGTACGTTGTTGCGGATATACCACTGCAGCTGCGGCAGTAATTTCAGGATCGACTCCAAACTTACCCACATTGTCGAACGAACACAAGTTAGAAACATTCGCATAAACACGTACCTTCTGTGCACGGATCGGTCTCAACAGTTGAGCCGGCAAGCTGTAACCCACTTCCAAGTTCTTGATACGCAGATAGCGTACATTGTGCAACCAAAAGTCACTATTCTTATTGTTATAGCTGAATTCACCTTTACGGATGGCCGGATAACGTCCCGGTATCCATTCACTATCCGGATCATACAAGTCGGCACGATGCCAACGGTCTTCCAACAAATAAACCGGAGAGTTTCCGTTGCCATGATATGCATTGGCCAACTCATAGTTCTGTCTCCATCCTTGCATAGCACCACCGGAAAGGTCGATATTCAAGTCAATGCCCTTCCACTGCAAACCGATATTACCACCAAATGACATGATAGGTGCCCAGCCTTCAGGATAACCGATAGGACGCTCATCCATACCATTGATGATGCCATCACCATTCACATCTTTATAGATAAAGTCACCAGGAAGCAGGGTGCGGTTATTATTTCCATCCAGGTTTACCGGATAATTACGAATTTCTTCTTCCGACTGGAACTGGCCGATTACCTGATATCCCCAATAAATACCTCCCCAACGACCTTCTGCAGAATTGCGATATTCATCCCAGGAGTTATTAAAACGTGGTTTGTAAGTCTCAATACTTTTGTAACGTGAGAAAGTAAAATTACCGCTTACGGTATAATTCAAATCACCGATATGGTCGGTCCATGTAACCATACCCTCCGCACCGATATAAGCTTGTTTATTCAAGTTTTCATTAGGTAACGAATAGCCTACTTCGCTCGGAAGCAATACATCATAGCGGGCAGCCGGCACACCAGTAATATCCTTACGGAAAGCATCGGCTGTGATCTTCAAACGATTATTGAACATGGTCAGGTCAAAACCGATATTCGATGTCGTATTCTTAGTCCAGGATAAGTTTGTAATAGGTAATCCTCTTTGGTTCAATCCGGTAACCAGCTCGCCATCCAATACAGCATTACCATTATTCCAAGTATAACCACTCAAGTAATCGAACAACTTTACATCTTTTTCTGTACCTGTCTGACCGATAGAAGCACGAATCTTTAAATCATCTACAACTGGTCTCAACTTTTCAAAGAATTTCTCTTCCGAGATTCTCCAACCGATAGATACACCCGGGAAGAATCCCCAACGATTATTCGCTGCATAAAGATAAGAGCCATCATAGCGAGCCAATAATTCAATCAGATATTTGTGAGCAAAATCGTAATTGATACGACCAATCCATCCGGCACGTGCCTCGTAACTCCATTCATCACCGAAACTGTTAAGTTCATCGAACTGCAATAGCGGCAAATAGTCGGTAGAAGGTTCTGTTCCATAAGTCTTCTTAGTCCAATCGTAATCGGAGGCTTCATAACCCAAAACAGCCGAAATATTGTGGTTCTTAATCTGTTTGGCATAATTCAATTGTAACTGCATATAACGCGCAGGAACGCTACGATCAATTTGACTTCTCCAACGTCCTACGGCAGGAGTTCCATTATAAGTATCTTTCTCTTTATCGTAGGTATAAATCTGATAAGCATATTGATAACCGTCAAAACGACTGTTAGTATAATTGTACGAGAAAGTAGCCTTTGCAGTCAAACCAAATGAGAAATCATACTGCGCATAAGCATTGATATTGGCATTACGAGTCAGATTATCTTTATAGCCGGCAATATCACGGCTGAAAGCTGCCGGATTGTAACCATTCTCATGTACATTATTGATATACTCCGGATTATCATTAGCATAAGGACTTTCAATCGGTTGCATTTTGAACATAGACAAAATAGCCGAATAATATCCATCACCGCCAGGCAAACCTACATCTTCGGTCTTTTCGTATTTACCGCTGATCTGTGCACCGATCGTAAAACGATCTGTAATCTTTGTATCAATATTCAACTGAAGGTTGGTACGTTCGTATTTGAAGTCGCGCATCATGGCATCCTGTCCGGTATGGGCTACAGAAAGGTAGTAATTGGTCCTTTCAGAACCACCCGTCACGTTAGCGTTAATGTGGTACTGTGGCACATTTTTTCTCATCACCATATCATAATAGTCATAACTCTTATATCCCGGTTCCGTACCGGCTTCCCATTTCGCCAGTTCTTCGGGGCTATATAGCTTGCTTGGATCTTCGCCTCTGTTCTGCGCTGCTTCAGCCAACCCTCTTACATATTGTCCTGCATTTGCCAGTTTCGGGAAACGGGTCAGGTTTTGCCAGCCATAATATCCATTTACATTGATACTTACCTTATCATTCTTTTTACCTTTCTTGGTGGTTACCAAAACCACACCATTTGATGCACGCAAACCGTAGATAGCAGCAGAAGCATCCTTCAAGACTGTGATACTTTCAATATCTTCAATGTTTAGAGCATTAAAGACATCACTACCGGAAACATCCGATACCTGCAACCAGTCACGACTATTCATACCTCCATAAGGAATACCATCAATTACAAACAGCGGACTACCCATATTACGAATTTCGAGATTAATTCCCCTACCCGGACGAGCATCCACAGCACGTGTAGATACACCTGCTATTTTACCGGACAACGCTCCGGCAGTGGTGGTAGAAACAGAACGTGTCAACGCATCAGACTTGACATCACTGATTGCTCCGGTCAAACTTTTCTTGGTTTGTGTACCATAACCTACCACTACAACTTCATCCAAAGTTTCGGTATCTTCTTCAAGAACAATCTGAAGACGTGCCTTTTCGCCAATCTTCACTTCTTTAGTCTTATAACCAATAAACGAGACTGCCAGTGTTCCATTCTTATCATCTACATTGATTGTAAAATTACCATCGATGTCTGTAATTGTCCCATTAGAAGTTCCCTTTACAGTTACATTGGCACCAATGATATCCTCTCCCCTTACATCAGCTACATGTCCTGTAACTTGTGTTTGTGCAAATGCAACAGCAGACAGAAACAGCTGTATGATACATATGCATAAGATTCTTAAATACCTCATAAATTAGAATTTAAAGATTAAACATTTTTTGTTGTTTTTTCGAACACAAATATACGTCATTGATATAGACTGAATAAACAAAAATCATGCATAAGAGCTACACAAATCATGCAATGAACGATTTACATACTCTAAATAAAATATTTATTCCTATTTTTGGACTTGTAATTGAAACAAATAAGCACAAGTTATGAAAAAACACATTGCTTCTATTCTATTTTTATTCTTGTTATCAACTTTTCAGTTGATAGCCCAGTCTCATTCTGTAAAAAGATTGGGGATAGAGCAAGGATTATCAAATAATTATGTAGTCAGCATTACACAAGATAAACAAGGATTCTTATGGTTTGCCACAGAAGAAGGACTTAATAAGTTTGACGGTACCCGCTTTACTACTTACTATAAAAATGATTTGGCACAGAATAATCAGGGAATTACCGGCAACGAGCTTAACCGGGTGTATGCAGACACCAAACGTCCTATTATTTGGATAGCCACTCAACGAGACGGACTAAATGCATACAATTATAATGAGCAAACATTTACCGCTTATCAACATAACCCGGAAAATCCACATAGTCTGATTACGAATGACGTAACAGACATTTCTCCTTCCACTCAACATGATGATGGTTTATGGATTAGTACCTATTATAGAGGTATAGAATACCTTGATATCACCAGCGGACAATTCACTCATTATAATAAAAGTACAGTTCCCGGTCTACCTTGCGACCAGACATGGACAGTATTGGACGGAGGTGATGGAAATTTGTATATCGGGCATGTCGGAAGCGGGTTCAGTATTTTTTCTCCAAAAGACAAGAGCGTAAAAAACTTCCGGAACGAAGCCGGAAACCCAATGAGTTTGCCCGGTAATGATGTGTTTTGTATTATAAAAGATGCAAATGGAAATATCTGGTTAGGTACAAATAACGGATTGGCTCTATATGATGCTGCTAATGAAAACTTCATAATGTTCAAAAACAACAAGAATGACAAGTATGCTACTTTATGCAGCCGTATATTATCCATCCGCCAACTGAAAGATAATAGGCTTTGGATTGCTTCAGAACTCAATGGCATTGCCATATTAAACCTTAAACAAAGTATGTTCCTTTCGCCAGAGGAGATTTCTCTTGAATATATACAGGAGGGTGCTGATAGCCGAAGTCTTTCTAATGCAAGTGCCCGATGCATATTCCAGGATTCTTTTGATAATATCTGGATAGGGACATGGGGAGGAGGAATCAACTTTATCAGCAGTAAACCACCTTTGTTCACCACATTGAGCTATTCCCCTATTCCAAACAATGAGAACAGTTTGAACAACAAAGTAGCCAGTAGCCTCTGTATGGACAGACAAGGACGGGTTTGGATCGGAACAGACGGTGGAGGAATCAATGTATTTGAAGGAGAGAAACGTATCGCTATCTATAAAAAAGAGAGTGGAAATATTCCTTCGAATTTTATATTAGCCTCTTTGCAGGATTCAAAAGGTAATTTATGGTTTGGTTCCTACCAAGGGGGAATCAGCTATTATGATAACCGGAATAAAAAATTCCGTTCCATCTCTCTTATGGGGCAATCTAATCTGGATGTCCGTACGATCTATGAAGATACCCAGCACAACATTTGGGTAGGATACAGTGGAGGGATTGTTATATTGAACCCTCTTACAATGGAGATTATCCGACATTACAATACAGAAAACAGCGAACTACAAAGTGACTTTATACGCTCCATAACTCAAGATGAGAAAGGGCGTTTCTGGATTGGGACTTTCGGAGACGGACTTGGTATATACACCCCGGACTTACAAAAAATCAAAACGTTCACTCAAAGGGATGGTTTCTGTTCCAATACTGTCAACCAGATCATACAAGATAAACAAAAAAGAATGTGGATAGGAACAGGAGAGGGATTGGTTTGTTTCCTGTCTACCGATGAACTGAATTATAAGACTTATCAACGGAAAGACGGCCTGATCAATACAAATATCTGCGCTATAGCAGAAGACAAAAAAGGAAATATCTGGTTTAGTAACAACAAAGGTATCAGCTGTTATGTTACAAGCAAAGACTGTTTTTACAATTATAGTCACTCTGATGATGTACCGGCAGGAAGTTTCTCAAGCAGTTGTGTTACACAAAACAAGAACGGATGGATTTATTTCGGTTCTATCAATGGAGTATGCTGTTTCAATCCCGATATCACCATGAACGAACAACCAGCTCCGGCAGCAGTTATCACAGAAATGAAAATACTCGGACGGTTAAGCAATCTGGAAAACAATGACATGATTATCAATTTATCCAAAGGACAGAATGTAGAATTAAGTCATGCGCAAAATAGCTTTGGACTTACATTTAACGTACAAAACTACTCACTAGTCAACCAAGTGGAATATGTTTATATGCTGAAAGGGCTTGAAAACTCATGGTACACCGTCAATGAGAACAACAGCGTCACTTTCCGAAACATTCCTCCGGGAAAATATGAATTCCTCATCAAAGCAAGGGTACATAATCAAGAATGGCCTGAAGAAGCTACTTCACTTACCATCCGTGTCAATCCCCCTCTTTGGCTGACATGGTGGGCAAAACTTATCTATATTTGGGTATCTATCAGCATCATTTATCTTATCCTGCATGCATATAAAAAGAAGCTGGATTTGGAAAGCCTCTATACGCTGGAAAAGAAAAACCATGAGCAAGAACAGGAATTGAACCAGGAACGTTTGCGGTTCTATACTAATATTACCCATGAGCTGCGTACGCCATTGACCTTAATCCTCGGTCCTTTGGAAGATATGCAAAAAGAGACCTCACTTCCGGCAAAACAAGCCCAGAAGTTATCTGTCATCCATCAGAGTGCACTACGGTTGCTCAACTTGATTAATCAAATACTGGAATTCCGGAAGACAGAGACACAAAACAAGAAATTGTGTGTCAGCAAAGGCAATATCGCTCCTCTGATCTATGAGATAGGGCTTAAATACAAAGAACTAAATCAAAAGACCAAGATTGATTTCCAAATTCAGATAGAGAAAGAAGAAATGCTCCTTTTCTTTGATAAGGAAATCATTACCATCGTTTTGGACAACCTGATTTCCAACGCGATCAAATATACGGAACAGGGACGCGTCACTCTAAGTTTGTATCAGACAATGCGCAATGAGGTTGCTTATACAGAGATAAAAGTCAGTGACACGGGATATGGAATTTCTGCTGAAGCCCTGCCACATATTTTTGACCGTTATTATC
>OJSE01002477.1_pt1 | contig 19666 bp, 18 predicted proteins | sample 1599351 | NCBI WGS metagenome assembly OJSE01 (sample SAMN04168656, study PRJEB22393) | human gut metagenome | biome: human gut microbiome; feature: stool | host: Homo sapiens | collected 2014-03-17 | reverse complement strand
TCGCCCTGCTCCACGCGGTACTGCTTACCGCCGGTAACAATGATTGCGTACATTTTGTTCATTCCTTTTCGTTGTACTCGCTGGTCGTAAAGGCAGGCCCTCACAGGGGCCATTTGAGGCGCCCACACCAAGCGGCTAGAATAGTATAGCAAAAAAATGTGCGGATTTCAAGAGGAAAATCCCGCTTTTGCGGAAATATTTTCAGTTTTTCTCCTCTTTCAGCTGTTCACGTGCTTCAGCACCTCATCCATATCCCGGCGGCCATAGACGATGCGGAGGATCCGGATGACTTTTTCCTCTTTCAACACCTGATAGAACAGGATATACTTTCCCACTATCTTCCTGCGCACATGGATGCCCGGCAGATATTCATCAAATACCAGCTTCCCGCTCTCTGGAAAAACACACAGACGCTCTATGCACTGATCCAGCTCATTCATCAGCATCCCTGCGGCTTTTTCATTTCCAAGCTCATTTCGGATATATCCGACATTCTGTCTGACATCCTGTTTCGCACGCTGAGTCAGGGCGAAATGGTACTCACAGTCCATATTCCCTCCTGATTTCTGCCATCGCCGTCGGCCCATCCACCACGCGGCCTTCCTCTACGTCCTTCAGGCCCTCCATTACCAGCTTCAGCTCTTCCATCTCCTGCATGGTGCGCTCATAGTAATCAATATCCATCACCACGAGGCGGCCATAGCCGTTCTTCGTCACAAAGACCGGGCCGTTCTCCTCGGCGCACCGGCGCTCGATCTCCACGGTATTCTTCAGTTCTCTCATCGGAATGATCTGCATCGTAATGCCCCCTTTATGTTCTGTGGCTATATTATACACCAAAAAGAGCCACAGCACAAGGTTCTCTGCGCTGCGGCTCTTTCGAAATATTCTGATCAGGCGTCTTTTTTCTCCGCCAGTTTCTCTTTGAGCTGCTGCTTCACCCGCTCGTTATAGGCATTCGTGCGCTCGAGGAAGAGCTTGCGGGGGCTGGAAGCCACCAGTTCTTCCCTCTCCACTGTAAATTCCGGCTCTGCCTTGCGCACCTTTGCCAGCAGACTGCGGTTCTCTGCCGTCAGAGCCAGCGTCACCATGAGAGGCTTGGACTTATATTTCCGGGTCAGGAAAATTTCCAGTGCCACACCGCCCACGACGGCCGCAGCCGCCACCAGCTGGGAAGCGCGCAGGCCGAGCGACGGCACCAGCAGCAGGCTGTCGGTGCGGAGAGATTCGATCCAGAAGCGGCCTGCGCCGTACCAGACAAGGTAGCGCAGGGCAATGTCGCCGTTGAACTTCCGCTTTTTGATGTACGCCACCAGCAGGGCCAGACCCACGAAGCACCAGATGCTCTCGTAGAGGAAGGTGGGGTGGACGGGCATGGCGGGGTCGATGGTGACGCCCTTCGGCACCGTGACGGTGCTGCCCATCAGGTAATCTTCCGTTGCTTCGCTGAACATGCCCCAGGGCAGGGTGGTGTTGCAGCCGAAAGCCTCCTGATTGAAGAAGTTGCCCCAGCGGCCGCAGCCCTGTCCGATGAGGAAGCCCATGCCGGCCAGGTCGAACATGGGCAGCACCGGCACGCCCCGCCATTTGCAGGCCAGGCCGCCGAACACAAAGGCACCGATGATGCCGCCGTAGATGGCCAGACCGCCGTCGCGGACGGCCAGCACATCCCAGATGGTATCGTAATTATAGGGTGCCATCGCCACATAATACAGGCGGGCGCTGGCGATGCCCAGCACCACGCCGATGAGGATGACATCCACCATCGAATCGGCGTCGATGCCGAACTCCGTGCAGCGGCGGAACGCAAAGACCAATGCGAGGCAGAGGCCAAAGGCGATGCAGACGCCGTACCAATAAATATCCATGTCGCCAATGCTGAAGGCTACCCGGCTCAGCTCAAAGCTGAGGCCGAGGCCCGGGAACTGTACCAGATTCGTCATTCTTCCGTCTCCTCTTCTTCGTCCTCTTCGACGGCAGTGCCGTCCGGCTCGATGTTCATCACGGCCATCCGCTCAGGCCGCAGGATGTGCTGCAATGCCGCGTCGGCGTCCTCTGCCGTCAGGCCCGCCAGCATGGTGATCTGCTGGGCCACAGTCTGACCCGCCAGCGCGAAATCTGCCATCTGGCTGGCCGAATCCTCGACGTTTTCCAGATTTTCGATGAGCTGGCCGTATTTTTCGTTCTTGCAGAGGGTGAAGATCTCCCGGTCTACGCCCTCTTTGCGCACCCGCTCGATCTCGTCCAGCAGAAGCTGCCGGACGGTGTCGGGCTGGTCGCTCTCGCCGGTGAAGAGGATGCAGCAGCATCCGTCCACCCGCAGCACCTCACCGCCGAAGCCCGGGTTGGTCAGGCCCTCGTCGTAGAGGCGGCGGTAAAGCGGCGACATCCCGCCGCAGATGCAGCAGAGGATGAGCTCATACAGCATCTCGCTGCGCAGGTCGCCGAAAGGCAGCGGCTCTTCTTTGAAGCCCAGACCGAAGCAGGGCTTTGCGATGGGCATGGCGATGGTCTTTTCGGCCGCCGCCAGCGTCATCGGCTCGGGGCGGAGCAGGCGCTCGACCTTTTCCGCCGGGCGCTCGTCCATCAGGCCATGGCGGGCGCAGGCAGCCAGGATCTGCTCCATGCTGGTGTTGCCTGCTGCGGCCAGCACCATATTGCCCGGCGCATAGAACGCTTTGCAGCAGTCGTAGAGCATTTCCGGCGTTATCTCCGCGATGCTCTCCACCGTTCCCGCAATATCACTGCGGATGGGGTGGCTGTGATACAGGCACTCGCACAGGCCGGTGATGAGCCGCCAGTCGGGGCTGTCGTTGTACATCTTTATCTCCTGCCCGATGATGCCCTGCTCTTTGGCGATGGTCTGCTCGGTAAAGTAGGGGTGTCCCACCATGCCCAGCAGCACGTCAAGGCTCTCGTCCAGCTGTTCCGTGGCCGTAAAGAGGTAGCAGGTGCGGTCGAAGGCCGTGAAGGCGTTGGCATTCGCGCCGGTCTTGGCGAACTTTGCAAAGGCATCGCCGTCCTCATCCTCGAACATCTTGTGCTCGAGGAAATGGGCCACACCGGCGGGCAGATGCACTTCCCGCTCCCCCAGCCGGAAATCCCGGTCGATGGAGCCGAAGCGGGTGGCGTAGATGACATAGGTGCCGGAGTAGCCCGGCATGGGGCGGACGAGGACCGTCAGCCCCGAGGGCAGAACTTTCCACTGGTCAGCGGCGGTGCGTTTCAGCACGCTCTGGGTGTTCTCAGCCATTCTCGTTCCCCTCCTCCCGCGTCAGCAGACAGCTCACCGACAGGGTGAACTGCTTCAGAATATCCCGCACATCTTCCCTGGTCACAGCCAGCAGGGCGCGGCGGGCGTCGTCCGGCGTCTGCACCGGGCCGCCCCGCAGCACTTCCATATAGTACCATGTCTCGATGCCGCCCAGCGTATCCTCCAGGCCGTTCATCCCGGCCAGCAGGCCCCGGCGGCAGTCTTCCAGCTCTTCGTCGGTGATCGGGCCGTCGCAGAGGTCCGCCAGCTCTTTGAGCACCGCCTGCTCAGCGCGGGCGGCGTCGGTGTGCTCGACGCCGCTGTTGACGGCCATGCTGCCCGTGAAGCTCTGGAAGGACGACGAGCAGTAGTAGCACAGATGGTCGCGCTCCCGGACGTTCAGGAAAAGGCGGCTGGTCACGCTGCCGCCGTAGAGGGCCATCGCCAGCCGGACAGCGGCCAGCTGTTCAGGCTGCATGGGACGGCCCAGCGTGAACAGCATACAGAGCTTGGCCTGCGTGGTGTCGAAGTGCTCCACCTTCCGCACCGGCTCCCGCCGGGGCATGGCGATGTTCTCGGCCCGGGGCAGCGGGGCGCGGTCGATGGCCGAAAGCTCCGTCAGAAGGGCGTCCTTCACGGCGGTGGTGCTGGCCTCGTCGCAGCCCAGCACGATGAGCTCGATGTTCGCCGTCCGCAGCATCTCGTAGTATGCCTCGGTCAGCGCTTCGGGCGTCAGGCCGTCCACTTCTTCTAAGTAGCCCTCCTGCCGGACACCGGCGGGGCTGTCGCCGAAGAACTCGCGGTTGGCCTGCCGCTGGCAGTAAAGGCGCTTGTCGTTCACTTCGTCTTCCAGCGCCTTCTTCAGCATCTGCTTTTCGATGCCCACGGCCTCGGGGTCGAAGGTGCTGCCCACAAAATAGGGGTGGAACGCCGTGCCGAGGGCCAGTGCGGCGTACTCCTGCGTCAGCTTCTCCCCTTCCAGTGCGAACTGGTCCTTGATGCCGGTGATGCTGACGCAGAGGTTGTGGCTGCAGCCCATGGGGCGGGCGTCCACGGTCAGGTCGGCACCGTAGAGGCGGGCCAGTTTTTTGGTCATCTGGGTCATGTCGGGGCAGTCGGCATAGCCCCGCTCCATCACCAGCGGCAGCAGCGCGTGGGCCGTGGCCGTCTCGCGGCGGGCCGGGAACGCGAAGTGGATGCTGATGCGGCAGCGGTTGAATTTTTGTGCAGCGTCATACGAGAGATGGACGCCGGGCGCGATTTGGGATCGTCTCAATGTTCTATCGTCCTTTTGTATTATTTCGTTTGTTCCAGCGCCAGATACTCTTCCAGCGAGAGGCCGGAGGCGCGGATGGCGAGGGCGTTGTCCCTGCCCACATACCTCCAGTGCCACGGCTCAAACACCATGCCGGTAGCAGCCTGACGCTCCTGCGGCCAGCGCAGGATGAAGCCGTGCTCTGCGGCATAGGCTTCCAGCCACTCATAGGCACGGGTGTCGGCGAAACCGGTGTCCTTCTCCATGCTGTCTGCCGCGAGGATGTCGGCACCGTAGCCGGTGGCATATTCGCTGGCCTCCGGCGCAGGCTGGACGGTCGCAGCCCTGGCAGCGGCCTCTTCCTCCGAGCAGCCGGACTCCCGGTAGCTCTGGACAGCAGCCTCATAGGCGCCCTGGCGGGCGGCGGCATCCTGATACCCTGCCGTCAGCACCAGCTCGATCTCATCCTGCCTTGCGGCCTCGGCCATTTCGCGGTAGGCTGCGGCGGCCTCGGCTTCCAGCGAAGCACCGGTGGCATCATCGGCCACGGCCAGCTCCGGCGTCGGCTCTTCCGTCAGGGGAAGGTTTGCATTCACCAGCATGAGGCGCTTATCCGAAAGGTCCGTCTCCGCGCCGCCCTCATACTCCCGGGCCTCGAAGGTCGTCGGCGGTGCGATGAGGGCATAGGCCCTGGGCAGCAGCCAGAGGATGCCGCCGGTCATCACAGCCATGACCGCGCCGCAGCTGAGCAGAAAGACCGTCCAGTTGCGCACGAGGCGGATACGGTGTCTCCGGCGGCGTTCTTTCGGCGACAGAGCGCGGCGGGGTGCGGGTCGATTTTGCTCCATGATGCAGCTTCCTTCCTGTTTTTGACGTTCGCCCTGGATACAGGCACATAATAATATTATACACCCCTTTTATCTGGGTGTAAACGGCAGGGGCTGTAAAAAAATTGTGTACGCAAAAAGCCGCCGCACCGGCGCAGGACGCACGGCACGGCGGCTTTGAAGCCACGTCTTACTCGAACAGCATATCGTGGATGGCGCTGACAGCCTTGTCGGCGTCCTCACGGTCGATGATGCAGGAGATCTTGATCTCACTGGTGGAGATCATCTTGATGTTGATGTTGTTGTTGGACAGAGCCTCGAACATCTTGGAGGCCACGCCGCTGTGGCTCTGCATACCGGCACCCACGATGGACACCTTGGCGCAGGTCTCGTCGCAGGTGACCTGGTCGAACTTTGCGCTCTCGCGCAGGACGCGCATGGCAGTCTCAGCTTCGCTCTCCGCGCAGGTGAAGCTGATGTCCTTCTTGCCGTCGCGGCCGGTGGACTGCAGGATGATGTCCACGTTGATATTCTTCTGGGCCAGCAGGCCGAAGATCTTGAAGCTGGTACCCGGCTCATCGGGAACATTCAGGATCGTAATAACAGCAACGTCGGTGTCCTTTGCGACACCCTTGATCAGCATACCTTCCACGTCTTTTACAACCTCCTTGACGACCGTGCCGGGCACGGGGTTCAGGCTGGAGAGGACCTCCAGCTCCACATTATACTTTTTAGCCAGCTCCACGCTGCGGTTGTTGAGCACCTGTGCGCCGAGGGATGCCAGTTCCAGCATCTCGTCGAAGGTGATCTCATCCAGCTTGCGGGTGTTGCGCACCTTGCGCGGGTCGGCGGTGTAGACGCCCTCCACGTCGGTAAAGATCTGGCAGCGGTCGGCGTGGAGCGCTGCTGCGATGGCGACAGCGCTGGTGTCGGAACCACCGCGGCCCAGCGTGGTGATGTCGTCCAGCTTGTTCAGGCCCTGGAAGCCTGCCACGACGACGACGCGGTTGCGCTCCAGCTCCGAAGAGATGCGCTCAGTCTCCAGCTTGGTGATGCGGGCCTTGGTGTAGGCACGGTCGGTGCGGAAGCCTGCCTGCCAGCCGGTCAGACTGGTGGCATGGCAGCCCAGCTCGTTCAGAGCCATAGCCAGCAGGGCGATACTGATCTCCTCGCCTGCTGCCAGCAGCATATCCATCTCACGGGCAGAAGGGTTGTGGGTGATCTCTGCTGCCTTTGCGATGAGGTCGTCGGTGGTGTCGCCCTGTGCGGACACCACCACGACCACGTCATTTCCCGCGTTGTGGGTGTTGGCCACGATGCGGGCCACGTTGAAGATACGGTCCCGGTCCTTCACCGAAGAACCGCCGAACTTCTGTACGATCAACGCCATATCTTGTCACTCTCCTCTTTTTGCTCCCTCAGTGTGTGAGGGGTACACCGGGCGGAAGCGGTCTTGCACTTCCGGTCCTGTTTATCATTCCACTGTCGCACCGGTGTTGTCGGCATCCAGCCGCAGCAGTGTAAATGCTTCACATCCGTCCAAGCCTTCCAGCAGCTCGAGGCCCTTTTCCAGTTTGGAGTAAAATTTCTCGGCGTTGGCCTTTTCGGCCACAGCCATCACGGTGCTGCCGGCGCCCGAGACGTACACCGCCTTGGCACCGCAGAGCCGCGCCATATCGAAGACCTCCTTCGAGCCGGGCATCAGGGGCATCCGGTAGGGCTGGTGGAGCTTATCCTCGGTGGCAATGGCCAGCAGGTCGTGGCGGCCCTCGCAGAACGCCGCCGGGATGAGGGCCGCACGGGACAGGTTATACACCGCATCCTTGTGGGGGACCTCTTTGGGCAGGGCCGCGCGGGCGGCTTCGGTCAGCAGCTTGTAGTCCGGCACGATGGCCGCGAAGCAGAGGCTCTCGTCCACATCCCGCTTGACGGAGTAGACGACGCCGTCCTCGAAAACGCTGCTGGCCAGACCGCCCAGAAGGGCCGGTGCCACATTGTCCGGGTGGCCCTCGATGGAGGTGGCCAGCGTCAGCAGCTCCTGGGTGTTGAGCACATCGCCCAGCATCCGGTTCGCGCCCAGCAGGCCCGCGATGATGCAGGCCGAGGACGAGCCGAGGCCCCGGGCCATCGGGATGGCGTTGGTCTGGACGAGCTTGAGGGGCGGCATGGTCTTGCCGACCTTATCGAACAGACCCTTGGCCGAGCGGTAGACCAGATTGGTCTCGCCGCGGGGGATGCGGGTGCCGTCCGCCGCCGAGATGTCCAGATGGTCGCTCTCTTCGAAGGTCACGGTATTGTACAAGGTCACAGCCAGACCCAGCGCATCGAAGCCGGAGCCGATGTTGGCACTGGTGGCCGGGACGGAAACTTTTATCTTCATCGCAGCTCCCTCTTTTCTCGCGCTCAGACGTCCTCAGGCAGGCGGCGGAGCACCAGCTTCACGCTGCCGCCCATGGCCTCTACCTTGCGGGCCGCTTCGGCCAGAGCCTTGTCGTCGGCGCTGTCCACAAAGTAGGAGCAGCCGTCGAAATGCTCTTCCACCACATGGCCCTTGCCGTAGATGGCCTCGGCCACCGCCGGGGCGATGCCTTCCACACGCACATAGTATGCGGCGGGAGCGGGGTCGGTGAGCATTCCTTCCACCGGCTCGGCGGGCTGCCAGAACAGGCTGTCGTGGACCTTGACGCCGTTCTTGAGGGCGTCCACCACGTCGGCCACGACCGCACTGGCGGTGGGCAGCTTGCCCGCGCCCTTGCCGTAGAAGACCACGTCGCCCAGCATATCGCCCTTGACGAGGACGGCGTTGAAGACGTCATCGACACCGGCCAGCTGGTTTGCCTTCGGCACGAGGCAGGGCTCGACACCGGCGGCAACGCTGCCTTCCTCGCCCCGCTTCATCCAGGCGATGAGCTTGATGACGCAGCCCAGCTTCTCTGCCGCAGCCACATCATCCACCGTGATGTCGCGGATGCCGCGGGTGGGGATGTTCTGGGGGTAGATCTGGTGGCCGCAGACCAGCGAGGACAGGATGGCGATCTTGCGGCAGGCGTCGCGGCCGTCCACATCGTCGCCGGGGTCCCTCGTCTCGGCGTAGCCCAGCTCCTGGGCGAGCTTCAGAGCCTCGTCAAAGCCCAGATCCTCCCGCGCCATCTTGGTGAGCATGAAGTTGGTGGTGCCGTTGACGATGCCTTCCACCTCGGTGATGACGTTGGCCGCGAGGCACTGGTGCATCGGGGTGATGATGGGCGTGCCGCCGCCCACGGAAGCCTCGAACAGGAAGGCGCAGTTGTGTGCCTTGGCCAGAGCCAGCAGCTCTGCGCCGTAGGTGGCCACCATCTCCTTGTTGGAGGTGCAGACGCTCCGGCCGCTCTCGAGGCAGGCCTTGACGTAAGGGTAAGCGAAGCGGGTGCCGCCGATGGTCTCGACGACGACCTTCACTTCGGGGTCTTCCAGAATGGCGTCAAAATTCTTTATAAACAGCTGTGCAGCCGGATGATCCGAGAAGTCCTTGGGGTCAAGGATGTACTTGACCTCCACCGGTTCGCCTGCGCGGTGGGAGACGCCTGCGGCGTTGCGGCAGAGCACCTCGTACACGCCGCTGCCCACCGTGCCAAAGCCCAGAATCGCGATTTTTGCCATGATACTGCCCTCGTTCCTTTTTTCTATGAATGTACTGTCACAGATTGTATCCGCAGTGTACGCCCACGACCATCCGCTGGCGCGAAAGCTTTTCCGTCAGCTCCTCGGGGCTCATCTGCATGGTGTCGGTGCGGATGGTGACAGCCACCAGCGCGGCTCCGTTCTCCGGAGTAGACTGATTGATGGTCACGATGCTGGCACCGGCGGCACTGATGCCGGCCAGAAGGCTCTGCAACGCACCCGTCTCGTCCCGCAGGGTCGCCATGACGGTGATGACCTCGCGGCCATTCTCCGAGTCAAAAATGCAGTCCTTATATTTATAAAATGCACTGCGCGACAGGTCTACGCTGCGGGTCGCAGCCGAAATGCTGCGTGCCTCTCCGCTGGCCAGAAGCTCCTTGGCCCGGACGACCTTGAGGAAAACTTCCGGCAGGACCTGCGCATCCACCAGATAAAAACGGCGTTCCAACTTGTTCACCTCTCAAACACAAGTGTTCTTGCAGAAAATATAATAGCATCCGGCTCCCCGCATTGCAAGAGGTCGGATGCTATTTTGTCAGATTATCCAGTTTTGAGCCGTGAAGTACCCCTTCAGCGCACCGAATCTGCAACCCGATGTGCCGAAAAGTATGATTTTTGCCTCAGTCGGTGTCCAGATTGGTAGTGTCCGGCTCAGGCGCGAGGGGTTCGCTGGCGACAGCTGCCTGACCGTGGGAATAATTGCAGACGTCAGGCAGGTCGTCGGCACGGTAGTAGCCCACTGCCGTGCTCGGGCAGGAGCCGCTGGCCAGCAGGCCGCTCTGGGTGCAGTAGCTGCGCTCCACGACGCCGTCAGCCGCCGGGAATGCCTTATAGGGCAGGTCTGCCTGGATCTGCTCCATCAGGGCCTTCCATGCCATGACACAGGTGCGGGTCTTGGCCTGCTGCTTGCCGAGGGTCTTGGTCATATCGTAAGGCGCATCGTAGCCCCACCACACAGCGGTGACGTAATAGGGCGTGCCGCCCACGAACCACAGGTCCTTCTCATCGCTGGCCGTACCGGTCTTACCGAAGGCCTCCATGCCGTTGGAGTTGGGGTAGCGGCCGCTGGCCGTACCAACGCTGGAGAACAGGACGTTCTTCAGCAGGCGGTTCATGACATAGGCCGTCTGGGGCGTCAGAGCCTGATAGCTGGTGTCGTTGCTCTCCATATAGATGTTGCCGTCCCGGTCGAGCACACGGGTGTAGAGGTGAGGCGTGGTGTACTCGCCGTCGTAGAAGATCTGGAACGCCGCCGCCAGCGCCATCGGGGTGACGCCGTGGGTCTGGCTGCCCATGACCATCTGTGCAAGGCCCACGTCGTTGACGGGGTCCAGCGTGCTGAGCTGCAGGGTATTGTAGACGAAGTTGAAGATGTTGTTCGCGCCCACGAGGTCGCCAACGCGGATGGCGATGGTGTTCAGGGAGCGGGCGAGGCCGTTCCAGAGCGGCAGGTCGGAGCCGTCGCCGTAGTTTCCGCCGTAGTTGCGGGGCCAGCTGCGCCATGCGTTGGGGTAGGCTTTCAGCTGCTTGTCCGTCAGGCCCATGAGGCCGTTCCGGCGGCAGTAGTCCTCGTCACGGATGACCATATCCTGCTTGAGGTAGAGGGGCGAGTTGTTGAGCATGGTGGACCAGTTGACCAGACCATACTCGATGCCCAGCGCATAGGCGCCGATGGGCTTGATGGTAGAACCGGTCTGACGGGTGACGCCGTAGGCGCGGTTCAGGGAAAGGCTCTTGGTCTTTTCGCCCAGACCGCCCACCATGGCGATGACATTGCCGTCATAGTCCAGCGTGACCATTGCCGCCTGGGTGCGGACGTTGCGGTAATAGTAGACCGTACCGTCCTCGCCGGTGCGGGTCTTGGGGGTGCCGTCCTCATTGAAGACCTGCACATCGTCGTCGGAGATGCTGGTCACCTCTTCCTCATGCCAGCCGGCCGGGAAGTAGGCATCGTCGGTGTTGAGCATCAGGTTCTCCATCGCGGTCTGGATCTTGGGGTTGACCGTTGCCTCGATGGTGTAGCCGCCGGTGTAGAGCATACTCTGGGCGGTGGACTCGTCCACACCCTCCTTGGCCATGATGTCCTTCACCACCTCGTTGAAGAGGGCATCGGTGAAGTAAGAGGTGGTGGAGCTGCTCTTCTTCGTGTTGTCCGTCTCTGCCAGCACCAGCGGCTGGGCAGCGGCGCTGCGGTAATCCTCCTCCGAGATGACACCCTGTTGCCACATATTGTAGAGCAGGAAGTTCCGGCGGTTGATGAGGTTCTCGGGGTTGGTGTAGGGATTATAGTTGGTGGGATTCTTGGTGATGGACGCGATGGACGCGCACTCCCAGAGGGTCAGCTCGCTGACATCCTTGTCGAAGTACTCGTTTGCCGCCGTCTGGACGCCCTGGATGGTACCGGTGAAGCTGATGGTGTTCAGGTAGGCTTCCAGAATGGTCTCCTTGGAGTAGCTGCGGCTCAGGATGAGGGCGCGGTAGATCTCGCGCAGCTTGCGCAGTGCGCCCTCGATGCCGCTGGCGCTCTTGTCGCTGGTCAGGTTCTTGATGAGCTGCTGTTCCAGCGTAGAAGCGCCCTGCTTGGAGCTGTAGATGGGCAGCAGGTATTCATTGATCATCGCGCCGATGGTGCGCTTGAAGTTGACGCCCGGCTCGTTGTAAAAGTCTTTGTCCTCGGTGCAGATGAATGCATACTGTAGGTTGGTGGGGATCTGCTCGAGGTCCGCCCAGACGCGGTGGCTGTTGGAGGAGCGCAGGGTGGCGTACTCCACCTGTGCGCCGGTGTCGGGGTCGGTGGCCACCACAAGGCTCGACTGGCTCAGTTCGATGTTGTCGAGGTCCAGCAGGTCGCCGTCACTGGCCGTAGCCTGCACCACATAGTACACAGCGCCCACTGCCACCAGACTGCCCGCCATAATGCCCAGACAGACGAGGGTGACGATGGTCCGGCCCAGGAATCCGAGAACGGGATGGCCCTGCTTTTCTTCCTGCTCCTGCGGTCCGCGGGGCTCACGGACCCGCCGGTTCTGCTCCGCTGCGGGCCGCTGCTCCCGGAGCGCACCATCACTGTGGAGTCTCCGTCTTTCATTGTTTGAGATAAGGATCGCCTCCTATCGCAATTTTCACTGTTCTGCATCTCAAAGCATCCTCTGACGATGCCGTTTGCTGTTCCTGCTGCGGCCAGACGGCCCACAGCCATAATAATACATTATAGTCCGCACCGCCCGCTTCCGCAAGGGGGAAATCGACGGGATACGATGTTAGTATAGCACATCTGCCCCGCCAAAGTACAGCATCCGGGTGTGAAAATTCTGCATTCCTGTCTGAGGCAGTTTTCTTTTGCACATACTACCGTCTGAAACACCATTTCAGCCGAAAGGAGTCCACTGCCATGCGCAAGGTCTGGCTCTGCATTTTTTATGCGCTGTGCATTTTTACCATCGTGTTCAGCCTGTTCTGGATGGCCCTGCCCAGTCTCCCCTTCCCTGCCGACTCCGGCGAAGAGACGCCGGCCTCCGAGCCGGGTCTGGCCGCGCAGGGCTCCGCCGGGCAGAGCGGCACCGACTTCTACCTCTGCGACGAGGGCGGGCGGGTGGTCGTCTACACCTGCTCCGACAACGGGCTGCCCGACAAGCGGCTCCTGCGCACCGGCATCTATGTCAATCTTCTGCCCGAGGCCGATGCCCTCCGGCTCAAGCAGGGCCTCTACGTCACCGGCGAAACGGCCCTCCGGGCGCTGCTGGAAGATTTGGGTGAATAAACAAAAACAGTGCAGACCCTCCCCGGGGAGGTCTGCACTGTTTTTATCCTTTATCAGAATCAGGCTTCGAGCTGTTCCAGCGGGATAAGGTAGTCCTTACGGCACTGCTCGTAGTTGAGCATATATTCCTTGGTGGGGTTGTGGTGCATCATGTTCTTGAGGGTATGGGAGTCGTAGTCCTCGCCTGCCTCCATGCCCACCAGACGGGCGGCGATGTTGGAGCAGTGGTCCGAGATACGCTCTACATTGCTCAGCACATCGAGATAGACGACACCGGTATCAATGGAGCAGACACCCTCCTTCAGACGCTTGATGTGCTGCGCACGAAGCCGCTCCACGAGGATGTCGATGACCTGTTCCAGCGGCTCCACCTGGCTGGCGGTCCGGGCGTCGTCGAACTCGAAGGCGTCCGTGGTGAGGGCCAGGATCTTTTCCAGCGCATTGTCAAGAAGCTTCAGCTCCTGCTGTGCCTTCTCGCTGAAAGTGACTTCCTTGTCGGTCAGCTCCTGCGCTTTTTCTTTGATGTTGACTGCATAGTCGCCGATGCGCTCGCACTCGGTGACAAAGTTGAGCAGCTCGGTCACCTCATGGCTCTCCGCGTCGCCCAGCTCCTGGTCTGCCAGCTTGATGAGGTAGTTGGAGATGTCCACCTCCATCCGGTCGATGAGGTTCTCGCGGACATCGATGGCACTCACGACGTCCTCGTCCATCTTGAGCAGCAGCGGGGTGGCGAGGCCGACGTTGCGGGCTGCGCGGCGGGACATCTTGACCACCGCGTTCTTAGCCTGCTGCAGAGCCACAGCCGGGCTCTTGAACAGACGCTCATCCAGCACAGGCATGCTCAGCTCCTGCGCCTCCTCTGCGCTGTTCGGCACGGTCATCATGGCCAGCTTGGACAGCACGCCGCTGCAGGGCAGGAAGAACAGCATCGCAATGACGCTGGTCATGGTGTGGATGTTCGCAATGCTGCTCTTGTTCATCACATCGCCCCACATGGGGATGCCGATGGTGAACTGGACTGCATAGACCAGCGCCAGCAGGATGACGCTGCCGATGATGTTGAAGTACAGGTGGATGAGGGCGGCGCGCTTGCCGTCCTTGGAGGAGCCGCCGATGGTCAGCAGCGGGGTGAAGGCCGTGCCGATGTGGGCGCCCAGCACGATGGGGATGGCCGAGCTGAAGGTGACGAGGCCGGTGCTGGACAGCGCCTGCAGGATACCCACAGAGGCCGAAGAGGACTGGATGATGACCGTGACCACCACGCCCACGAGAACGCCGAGGATGGGGTTGGTCATGGTGACGAACAGCTCCTGGAACGCTGCGCTCTCACGCAGGGGCGACACACCGGTGTCCATCAGGCTCATGCCCGTGAACAGGATGCCGAAGCCCAGCATGATCTGGCCGATGTTCTTTTTCTTCGCGCTGCGGATGAACACATAAAAAATGCAGCCGATAAACGCCACCACCGGCGCAAACGTCTTGGGCTGGATGAGGGTCAGGATGAGGCTGTCGCCCGAAATATCCGCCATGCGGATGAGCTGACCGGTGACCGTAGTACCAATGTTTGCACCCATGATAACGCCTACCGACTGCGTAAGGGTCATGATGCCGGAGTTGACGAGGCCGACGCAGATGACGACCGTACCGGCCGACGACTGGATGACGCCGGTGATGAGGGTGCCGAAAATGACGCCCTTGATGGTGGACGAAGTCAGTTTCTGCAATATGCCCTGCATCTTGCCGCCGGCCAGCTTTTCGAGGCCGGCACCCATGATCGACATGCCATACAGGAACAGCGCAATACCGCCCAGCAGAGAGGTGATGTGTGTAATGTCCATAAAACAATGCTCCTAAAATCTTCCTATTGCTCCATTGCACAAGACGGCTGTGCTTAGCTCTCCATACGCAAAACGCCGTCCTTTTTATTATAGCATCGAACCCCCCGGCTCAACAAGCATTATTTTACAGGAAAATCACTTTTTTGACCGGAATTTTAAGATTTCCGGGTCTCCTTAGACGGTTCTTTTCTTGAATTTTACATTCATTTTACATTAGTATTTTCTAACTCCCGTCCGGTGCTTTCCGGTATTTCCGGGAATGCATCAGGAGGCATCCAGCTCTTCCATCGCCTCCCGCAGGGTGTCCGCCGAGAACAGGAACGCGCCCGCCCCCGTATACACCTCCACATGACCGCCCACATACCGCAGCTCTACGTCTTTCATTCCTCTTCCCTCCTGTGTCTTTTTGTTCTGACAGGAGTATAGCAGAATAAAAGTCCAATAAAATGTATCTTCAGGAAGTTTTTTGAGCAAAAAGGCGCAAAAAGCCTCTCCCTTTGGGAGAGGTGGCATCGCGCAAGCGATGACGGAGAGGGCAAGCCCGTCTCCCGAGAGCCGCCATGCAGCGATAAGCTGTCTCTTTGGCAGAGCGATGCTATCGCTGCGCCTATTCCTCTTCGTCAGCGTCCTTGCCCTCTCAGGCGCTCCGCGCCAGCTCTCCCAAAGGGAGAGCCATTGGCAGGCCGGGCCACTTCCTACTGGACGCCCGAGGCCCGATATGACGCAAAAGGGCGGGCCTTGCTACAGAGGGCAGCAGCTTCGGGACAATATCCCTTGTCAAGCTGTCGTGATTCTAGACAGCGGAGCACTACCGTTTTCGGATAGAGTAAGCTTTGCTCGTTCCGCGTGGGCCTCACCGGCACGCCAGTGCCTCTCCCTTTGGGAGAGGTGGCATCGCGCAAGCGATGACGGAGAGGGCAAGCCCGTCTCCCGAGAGCCGCCATGCAGCGATAAGCTGTCTCTTTGGGAGAGCGATGCTATCGCTGCGCCTATTCCTCTTCGTCAGCATCCTTGCCCTCTCAGGCGCTCCGCGCCAGCTCTCCCAAAGGGAGAGCCAAAAGGCATTCTTCCTGACGGGTTTTCTCCATTCACGCAGGAAACAGGGCGATTCGCGCAGGTTTTGTTGATTTTTTTCCCGCAGATGTGGTATATTCAAAGTAACCTGATATTCTACGGTCTCACCATTTTTTTCACCGTTCAAAGGAGGTTTTTGTATGTTGTCTTATCGTAAGCTTGCGATGCGTGTTCTGGGTCGCCCTCTCCATACAGGGGGGGGGGGGTATCGATTCGCCCCGTCCGGCCTCTCAGCGGGCAGCAGCGTTTATCCTGACTGCCGCAATGCTCATCACCCTTACCGCCCCGGCTTTTGCCGAGACATGGTACATCGAGAATGGTGACATCACCGTGAAGGCAAGTGGGACCGAAGGGAAAAACACGGTCTCACAGGGGAATAAGAAGGATGTGGAGGACACCAACACCATCATCACAAATCAGAACCAGGACAAAGCTTCTTCCCACACCGTGACCATCGACGCCAACGATAAGAACGATAAGGTCGAGGTCACACTCAAGGATGTGAACATCGACACCAGCAGCCGGAACAAAGCCGCCGTAAGCGTGACCGGCAGCGGCAATACCACGATTAAGCTGGATGGCGACAACGCGCTGAAGAGCGACACCTACCGCAGCGGCATCTACGGCAGCGGCAGCCTCACCATCTCCGGCGGCGAAAATGACAGCCTGACGGCCCAAGGCGGCAGCGGCGCAAACGGCATCTCCAGCAGCGGCAGCCTCACCATCTCCGGCGGTACGGTCACTGCCAACGGCGGCAACGGCGGCTACGGCATCTACAGCTCCGGCGTCACCATCTCCGGCGGTACGATCACGGCCAATGGCGGAAGCGGCAAAGACGGCTCCGGCGACGGCATCTTCAGCTTCGACCCTGTCGCCATCTCCGGCGGTACCGTCACGGCCAAAGGCGGCAGCGGCGAAGACGGCGAAGACGGCGGCGACGGCATCCGCAGCTTCGACCCTGTCGCCATCTCCGGCGGTACCGTCACGGCCAAAGGTGGCAGCGGCGAAGACGGCTCCGGCGGCCGCGGCATCATCAGCACTAAGAGCGTCACCATCTCCGGCGGTACGGTCAACGCCAATGGCGGCAGCGGCAAAAACGGCAACGGCGGCAACGGCATCATCGGCTCCGGCCGTGTCGCCATCTCCGGCGGTACGGTCAACGCCGCTGGCGGCGACGGCGGTAACGGCAAAGACGGCGGCGACGGCATCCGCAGCGGCGGCATCGATCTGTCGGGCAGCCTCGAGCTGACCGCCAAGGCCGGCAGTCCCAATGGCAAGGCCCTCTCGCAGAACGGCAAGGAGCTTGACCTCAACGCCATCAAGGACAAGCTGGGCCCGGGCGCAAAAGTCACCGTCACCGATGCTAATGGCGAAACCAAGCAGGTCTCCATCCCCCGCCCTGTGGAGCCGGAAAAGCCTGTTATCCCCGAGGAGTCTTCTTCCTCTTCTGACGGCGGCTCTTCCGCCCCGTCCGCACCCGCCTCTTCCCTCCCCGGCCTGACTGTCACCGACAAGAGCGGCGCGGTCATCTCCTACACCAGCACCCAGAGCGGCAATACCCTCACCGTCTGCGTCGGACGGCTCACAGCTTCTCTCCGTGCTTCGCTGTCCACGCTGCGTCAGCTGCGGGCTGAGGGCATCGAGACCATCACCTTCCAGACCATCCTCTGCTCCACCACCCTCTCGGTGGACGAGCTGTTGGCCATGGGCGGCGAGGACGCCGAGGCTGTCCTGACCCACCGGTCCACCGATTCCAGCCTCACCGTGGGCTGAAGCTCCACTCTCCCCTTCCCACAGGCATAGAAAGGCCCCGCTGCCCTGCACATTTCATGCAGAGCGGCGGGGCCTTTTCCTGTTTTACTGCACCCCGGCAGAGACCGGGACTCGTTTTTCCTGCTTTTCGGGCTTTCTGCGCTGCTCTGCGGCGGCAGCGCGGGAGCGGTCGTAGCAATAGCGGATGATGGCCTGACGGCGGACGATGCCGATGAACATTCCCCGGTCATCCACGACGGGGACGAAGTTCTGGTTCATGGCCGCCTCGATGAGCTGGTCCATGCTCGTGGTGACCGTGACGGCCTTGTAGTCCCGCTTGTGGGCAAAATCCCGGATCGGGACATCCTCTGCCGCTTCAAGGTCGAGGCCGTGGAACTTTTTCAGCCCCCAGAGGATGTCCCCCTCCGTCAGAGTTCCCACATACTCTCCCTTGCGGTTGAGCACCGGGATGGATGCGTAGCGGTTGTTCTCCCATTTTTCCAGCGTCTGGCGGAGGGTGAAGTCATCGTACACATACATCAGATCCTGCTTGGGGGAAAGGAAAAACAGAATATTCATGAAAACAACTCCTATTGTGAACTTTTCCGCCGCCGGGCCGCAACTCCTGTGCAGCCGCAGCAAATTCCTGTCTTCAGCACCTTGGCAGCCGAATGCCCCGGCATCCTGCGCCGGATACAGTCTTACTCTTGCCACCTTAGATTTTAGCACTTTTTCATAGTAAGATAAAGATGTCTGCGCTATCTTTTATATTTTATTCACAATCACCTTTTGTTTTGTCGGATAAATATTCACGAAATGGATGCACTGCGAAGGATTTTGTGCTATACTAACAGCAGGAACGCGGCCCTTTGCGGCTCTGTCTGTCTTTCAGTATACCGGCATTGCGGTGTCGAAACAGACCGAGACGGGTAAGCCGTGCCTGACTTTTTTCTTTCTGTCAGCAATTATATGCTGTACAGCTTCCTCATAAAGTTGTATAATAAAAGTGGTACGCCGCCTTCTCAGGCCCGCGCACCGCCCCGCCGCCGTGCGGACGGGGTATCATAATGAATAAAAGGAGCAGAGCGACTATGATCACTTCCCGTTTCCCGCTGGGAGATGTCAGCTTCTCAGCCGAGTATTTTTCCACGCTCGTGGGCGAAGCAACCAAACAATGCTACGGCGTGGCCGCAATGGCCCCCCGTGATCTGACCGACCGTGTCCGCAGCGCCGTGCGCGGCGTGGACGACTCGGCCAAGGGCGTCCGTGTCACACAGGAAGAGGGCCGTCTCGTGATCGAGCTGCACATTGCCGTCAGCTACGGGCTGAACATCTCCACCGCCGCGCGTTCCATCTCGCACCGCGTGAAGGACGAGGTGGAGCAGGCCACCGGCCTGAAAGTCGCCCGCGTGGTCGTATCGGTCGATGACGTGGTTGCCTGATGAGACAAAGCCCGCCCGGGGGTACCGGGAAGATATAAGGAGTAAAAAGCAATGATTTCTGGTAAGATCCTGCGCGACGCCATTATTTCCGGCGCAAACAACATCAACAACCAGCGCTCCCGCGTGGACGAGCTGAACGTGTTCCCCGTCCCCGACGGCGACACCGGCACCAACATGGGCATGACCGTCGGTGCAGCCGTCCGTGAGCTGCAGGCCATGGACGACAGCTGCACCGTGGGCGAGGCCGCAAAGACCGCCGCCTCCGCCATGCTGCGCGGCGCCCGCGGCAACTCCGGCGTCATCACCAGCCTGCTGTTCCGCGGCTTCTCCAAAGCTCTGGAGGGCAAAAAGGAGGCTGACGCCGCCGACATCGTGGCTGCGCTGCAGAAGGGCGTCGAGGGCGCTTACAAGGCTGTCATGAAGCCCACCGAAGGCACCATCCTGACCGTCGCCCGCGTCGCTTCCGAGGAAGCTGCTGCCTGCGGCAAAGAGGATGTGGCCGAGCTGTGGGACGTGGTGATGACCGCCGGTCAGAAGGCTCTGGAGGACACTCCCAACCTGCTGCCCGTCCTGAAGAAGGCCGGCGTCGTGGACGCCGGCGGCCAGGGCATCATGATCATCTTCGAGGGCATGGGCAAGGTCTTCCACGGTGAGGACATGGTGGCCGGCGGCGAGGCTGTCCCCAACAAGGCCAAGCTCTCCACCGAAAACGCCGGCAAGGGCGTCTTCACCGACGACCTGATGAAGGTCGAGGACATCAAGAACGGCTACTGCACCCAGTTCCTCATCAACAAGAACGAGGGCG
>OJSE01002447.1_pt1 | contig 19946 bp, 16 predicted proteins | sample 1599351 | NCBI WGS metagenome assembly OJSE01 (sample SAMN04168656, study PRJEB22393) | human gut metagenome | biome: human gut microbiome; feature: stool | host: Homo sapiens | collected 2014-03-17 | reverse complement strand
TTACACTGCTTCACCTTGGTATCAAAAACATCAAGCTTGGACCGACACTGCCAGCTTTCCTCTCTCCAAATGTGTTAAATTATCTTGTTGAACATTTCGCAATCGCACCTGTTACAACACCAGAAGCTGATTTGAAGGAGATTCTGGGATAATTATTCTGACTTCCATAAACGCGAAATAAACACGAAAAAGCAAAAACGTAAGCGCTCATGTTGTGCTTACGTTTTTCTTTTCGTTTTTCTGTTCTTTTCAATGAGAAGTCTTGATTTCTGATCTTCCTTTATTTTTAATCAAGCAAATCCGAGATGTCACATTTTAACGCATTGGCAAGTCGCATAATAATATCAAATTGCGCTTTGTTTAAGTCTTTACTTTTGCGTTCGTATGCTCGTATGGTATTAACAGAAACATCAGCGACCTTCGCAAGTGCCTCTTGCGTTAAACCACATCGCTTTCTTATTGTTTTTAATTTGCTTTCAGTATTAAAAAAATGAACATCAAGCACTTCGTAACTTTTTTGAACATCCGCTTCATGAAGTGTTCCGTAAAGTCCAAGCAGATCACGATAGGATATTGTATCAAGTATACTTTTAAATGTACGGCCAGAATACCACTGATAATGCGCTAGCATCCATCCCACCCAATATACATCACTTCGATCATAGGTTTCAATCGGTTTCATTTTTTCAATATAACTATCACCAGTAGTCTTTTCTACAACTTCTAAAAACAGCTCTGCCCCGCTCTTACCAGCAATATATTTTGGATTTCCATTTTCAAATTGTTCAGCAATATCCGATTGAATAAAGCGATTCAAAAAATCAGTTCCATCCATTCCAAACTCAATAACTGCATCGTGAAGCATATTTCCTAGTGTTCTAGATGATTTATCTAAATATAGTGAACTATAAGCATGCAACATCATTCTTTTCCTTTTCTTCAAATTCTAAATTCTCATTTAAGTCACTTTACGATTTTGTTTCAATTTCTTCCGTTATGGTTCGAATCCACTTTTTATCTACAAATTGGAACGCTGCCTGTAACTCACGTATATGCTCCCATTTTCCCTTTGCGATTAACCATGGATTTACTTCATATGAGCCTCGATCTTGTGTTGAAAAAAGAATTCCCTTCTCAACTGCACGTTTTATGTACTTTGCGGTCATATTGTCACCAATATTACAATACTCCGAAATCGCTCGGCGTGTTGTTTTATTATTGTAAAACATAATCTTATCTCCATTTGTAAAACCAATCTGTGCGCTAAGTGCTAGCAAAAAATCAATAGGAATTTCAGAAATAGCATTTACAGCCATCATAGCCTTATAATACACTTTGATAAAATCAGGTTCAGTACATGTTTTAACTCTTGTACTTTTCTCTTTATATAGAATTTCACCACTCTGAACATCCGTAACCATATTATTAGATTCATAGACAGCAGTATTTTTTGCTCTTAAAAAATTCTCCTTAGTCCCCTCTTTGTTCATTAATCAATTCCTCCAATCGCCTCTATAATTCATCTTTTAATGTAATATATATTACATTAAAGAAAAAGTCAATATACAATATTAATATAATTTTAATTACTATATTAGTGTAATATAAATTACAGCTTTGATATAAAATAATTATTGTAATAAAAATTACAGTTTAAATGTAAAAATATTACTGTAATAAAATTACAGCTAGAATGTAAAAATATTACATTAATGATGTACGAATATTACACTTCAAAGACCTAGGAAATGGCTTATTTCCTAGGTTTTCTATCAAATTTTCCTTCTTTTATTTTCTTTCTTCTTTATATAGACGAAATACTTAATATGAAAATCATCTCTTCCGACCGTTGAGCCGGACGCCCCACCGCCCCATGGGATCCGTCGCTCCGGCTCTGCCGCCATTGGCGGCACCACTACACACATAAAAATGTAATCAAGGAAACACATTTTTAACTACTTACGAAACAATATTTTTATTTTATAATAGAGAGTTACGATATGAATAACATCTGGAATGCAAACGAGGACATTCGCTCCTTAAAGTCTCTGATTCTGTTTGGTGTGCGCGGTATGGCAGCTTACGCATACCATGCAATGACACTCGGCTACACCGATGCTTCTTTAAATCAGCTCTTCTTAACCGCACTTGACTCTCTGTCTAAGGATTGGGGCATGAACGAGCTGCTTCCGATTGTTATGGAGGTTGGCCGCTTTAACCTGATTACCTTCTATTCAAACCAAAAGTAATACTCTGGTATTAGTTTGTCAAGAAAAATATTACATCTCCATCTCCATGTATCTGCGGTATGTTTTAAATCCAACTGCTTCGTAAAATGCCAATGCGTCCTGATTAAACTCCCACATATTAAGCTCAAGACGTTTGATTCCCTTTTCCTTCGTATAATTGCGAATAAATGATATCATTTCTGTCGCAATACCCTGTCTACGATATTCTTTGTCCACACAGAATTCATCCACATCCATAAAATCGCGCTCTTGCATAAACGGACTTTCCGGTCTGTGAATATGATGCAGTACCGCAAAACCACATATTACTCCATTAAGCTCTGCCACAACAATTTTTTGCTCTGGATCTTCCCATATTTTATATATAAAATCCTGCAACTCATCATTAAAGCCTGCTCGAAATATCTCTGGCTTTCCCTCTACATGAAGGTCATTCACCTGTTTTCTCAGTTCGTTTACACGGGCTAATTCGTTCTCTTTTGCAAATCGTATAATGATCTGCTTACTTTGCTCTTTCATTCTCATCGTCTCCTTCTCAATAAAAAAACCACTTACCATAAAGATAAGCGGTTAATGTCAGCATATTAATAGACCCAATACTCTGTAGTCCTATTCTTCTTCTCTGCAACCCTTATCTTTACATACACAAACAAAACCATCCACATAATAATAAATGTGCATAGCTTCTACCATGTATGTCGCCCAAGTTGCATGCTTACTCATTCTGAAGAACTCCTCTCAAAATATTTTTTATAGTGTACACCTCATATCTCTCAAAGTCAACATCTTCTTCAAATATTAATGCCAAATTTTATGGCACACGTCTCCATATTCAGTCCATCTTGCATCAGGTTGGGTATATATTGCACCGGGGGTAGTGTATATTGGGTGTATTTTGCACCGGGGTTAGGTATATATTGCACTGGGGTTGGGTGTATTTTGCACCGGTATTGGATATATGTTGCACCCTATATATACATTTATATATATACTTTTTACATATACTCTTTCATTCATCTTTTTTATAAAAAGCAGTTGTTTTTCTTAAAATTACGTGTTATACTACATTCAGTAAAATATTTTTACTATATTTTAAATAAAAGAAGAAAGGTGATGTATACAACTGTGGCAAATGATTTCATATTAGTAGAGCGAAAAATTTTATATAATGATTCTTTAAATTGCAGAGAAAAAATTGCATTAATAATTCTCTTAGATACTGATAATGGAAACATTAGCTACGAACATTTAGCCCAAAAAATGGGCGTTACAAAACCAACCGCAATTACAACAATAAAAAGTCTCAAAGAAAAAGGGCTTTTAAAATGTAATTTAAAACAAAATAGAAAAGAAAATGGGAGGACAATCACAAACCAATATTTTGTGACGATTTAATATGGACATATTGTATGGCAAAGATGTCCGGTCATTTACCATGTTGCATACCGATTTTTTGGATTGTGAAATGCTCAATTCAAATGAAAAAATTTTGCTGGCTATTCTGATGCGTTATGATAGCTATGGAAAGAATAATCCACCAACAACTTTCCCTAGTTTTGCTGGACTGGCAAGAAAATCTGGTCTTGCAGAAAAAGTTGTTAAAATCACATTGAAAGCATTAGAAGAAAAACAGCTTATTTGTAAGCAAGCTCGCTATCGCAATGGCAGTCGAGCCCGAGCAGCAAATTTTTATATGATACAAGATAATCCTTTGCTTTGGAAATCATCGAAAGCTGATTCGAGTAATACAAGCAATATTGATACTTTTGGTGATACAATTCAAGAGGCAATTGAATTACTCCACTTTGCTGGATACAAGGTAATGAAACCGGTTAATAAGGAAACTTCTTTTTCCGATGTTGGCGCATCAGAAAAAGGCGAATTTGTTTCCGCGAATAATGTAAATTTTGTAGTAAAAAAAGGTGTTAGACCTTTTACGATTATCTATAATGATTTTTTGGATTTTGAAGGACTTCGTTCAAAAGAAAAGCTTATACTAATTTTGCTAATGCGCTATGGCGCCGCTCGTAAAAACGGTACTGCTTTTCCAAGTATTGAAACACTAGCAAGAAAAACAGGCATGTCAGAACGCAGCGTTCAGTATACTTTAAAGAAACTGATCGAAAAAAAATTGCTTATCAAACAAGCACGTTTTTCAAAAGGCAAAGGACAGATAAGCAATACCTATATTATTTATGATAGCCCAGATCTGTGGAAAGCAAAAGATTCTAAACTTCTGCCAGAAACCTTCAGCCAAAATGAAGTTTCAGCCATTGCAGAGACAATACACTCTCTTGGATACACAGTTGAAAAACAGGCGGTGCGAGAAAACATTCTGATTAAAGATTCGAATAAAAAGAAAGCGTCCTTTTCCGATGTTGGCGCATCAGAAAAAGACGAATCGCTTTCCGTAAATAATGTAAATTTTGTAGATGTTTCATCTATAAGTGATGATACATCATCAGAATTAAAAAGTCAAGCCCAAATATCGAAACTATCTAGTGACTCTAATGAGAAATTGGAACTATATTCAAAGGATTTTTTATATCGACATTTTGATTTCGAGAGTGTATACATAATAGCATCGCAGCAAAGGATTTGTTCCGATGCTGTTGATTCGATTTTTGCAATTTTGTATGAACTTTTAAACAGCCATACTACTACGATTATGATTGGAAAAGAGCAAAAGCCAACCGATATCGTAATCAGTAAATTACTCAAACTAGATAGCTGGGACATTCTTTACGTTATCGAAAAATATACTTCTCAAATCACGGAAATCTACAGTCCACTAAGTTGGATTCGGACTGCTTTATACTTTGCGAGGGAAGAAAATAAATTGTCGATAATAAACCAAATTAATTATAATATGCCCAAACCATATTATTAAGGATAAGAAAGCCAACTTTCTCCATTTCTCCACTGCTCTTTCTATGATATAATTTTAATGATACCAGGGTCAAAAGGTCAGAAAGCCGATGCAAGCTTGCTTGCAAGAGGTTTTTTGAACTCTTGACTCGCCAAAAATATGAGTAAGTAGCCATTTTTCAAAGAAAAATGAGCGGATTACGAATGTTTTTGAAGATTGCGAGAGTGCAAAGCACGTAGCAATCTGGTATCAAAGGGGGCAAAATACCTTTTGACCCCAACATCATATCTATTGATTATTGTTTTAGGGCGCTTCGGCGCCCTAATTAACAGGGAGGTTTAATATGGCGAGGCTTCTTGTGGTAGACGATGAAGAAAAAATTCGTTTGATCATTCGAAAATACGCCGAGATGGAAGGCCATCAGGTTACAGAGGCAAAGGATGGAATTGAGGCAGTTTCCATTTGTGCACTAGAAGATTTTGATGTGATAATACTTGATGTTATGATGCCGGGAATGGATGGTTTTGCAGTGTGTAAGCAGGTGCGCCGTTATAAAAAGATTCCGGTTATTATGCTGTCAGCCAGAGGCGAGGAGTATGACCGCATCAAAGGCTTTGAGCTGGGTGTTGATGATTATGTAGTAAAACCATTTTCACCAAAAGAACTTATGTGCCGCGTGCGCGTTGTCGTGCAGCGAAACAGCGTATCAGGTACTGCATATATAAAATCTGCATTGCAAAGTTCAGCGCAAGCAGGGCAGAGTGAGAAAAGCCAGGATATTGAAGATTCTCTTACAGATCGCAAGGTGTACCGTCATGGCGATTTGGTGGTGGACTTTACCGGAAGAAGCGTGATGATAAAAGATCACAGGCTGGATTTGACACCAAAGGAATATGATTTATTGTTCTATTTGGTTGAAAACAGAAATATTGCACTTAGCCGTGACCAATTAATTACAAATGTATGGGGATACGATTATTACGGAGATGACCGAACGTTGGATACACATATTAAACGTCTTAGAAGCAGTCTTGAGGAATATAGAAGTTGTATCGTAACGTTAAGGGGAGTGGGGTATCGTTTCGATGATCATATTTAAAAGAAAACATTTGAGTATTAAGTGGGGGATATTTGCCGGACTTCTTGTCTTTTTGGCAATTCTCCTGCTTTTGCTGTTTTTACTGCAGACAGTTTATCTTGATGATATCTATAAGGCAGCAAAAAAGAATACACTGAATAATGTGAATGACAAAGTAGTGCAGGTTTTGGAGGAGCAGCTGGGAAATCTAAGTACGATAGAACAGCAGCTTGACCAAATTACCGCGGAATACGATATTGACATACAGGTTTCTGGGGAGGATGGAACGCTTCTTTACAGTTCGCTTCGCATGTATGAGAATACACTTCCAAAACAGTTTTATCAGGACTTTTACAAACGGGCAGAGGAAAATGGAGGCAGCTTTACTGAAGAAATAGCAGGAGACATTCAGAGAGATCCATTTGATTTGTTTGAGAGAAATGGGGAGCCGCCCGAAAAACCAACCGGTGACGGAAACGAGGCGGGTCAATTTCCTCAAAATGAGAATACTGGAAATGGAGTCGGTTCAGATCATACACCACCGAGTGGGACTGCACAGGAAAGTATGCTAAGCGTAAGGATTTTGACCATCAGCAGTACGCCGTATTTGGTGATTTTAAGTGCGCGGCTTACACCAGTAAATGCCACTGTGCAGATGATTCGTCAGGAGCTGATCTTTGTCTCGATTGTTATGATCATTTTAGCTCTAGTGCTGGCAATGGTGATCTCACGCCTCATCTCAAAGCCGTTAAGCCAGATGAATGAGAGTGCAAAGGAGCTGGCAAAGGGCAATTATGATGTTGAATTTCATGATCAGAGCAGCCTTGAGATAAGTGAACTGGGGAACACATTGAATTACACGGCAAGACAGCTTAAAAAGACTGAGCAGCTTCAGCATGAGCTGATTGCAAATGTGTCCCATGATCTTCGTACACCGCTTACAATGATTCAGGCATATGCTGAGATGATGCGTGACATTCCAGGTGAGAATACACCAGAAAATGTACAGGTCATCATTGATGAGGCAGGTCATCTGACAGGTATGGTTAATGATCTTCTTGATATAAGCAAGCTGCAGGCCGGCGTAACGCAGCTAAACAAAACGCAGTTTAATCTGACAAAAAATTTGCAGGCAGCAGTGCAGCGCATTGGCAGAATGGCATCAGCGAACGAGTTTACGATTGAACTAATTTGTGATCATGATCAAGAAGTTTTTGTAGATGCTGATGAGTTTAAGATATATCAGGTTGTTTACAATTTGATCAATAATGCGTTAAACTATTCAGGAGATTCAAGACACGTTATCGTGCGTCAGGAATGTATCGGTGATACTGTGAAGGTATCGGTGCAGGATTTTGGACCAGGCATTGCAAAGGAAAATTTGCCGCTTGTCTGGGAACGCTATTATAAGATAGATAAGGAACACCGGCGAAGCTTTAATGGAAGTGGACTTGGTCTTGCAATTGTGCGAAAAATTTTAGAACTTCACAATGCACGGTACGGTGTTGACAGTACACTAGGGCAAGGAAGTACATTTTGGTTTTGCCTGAAAGTATCAGATGAGTAATGAACAAATTAGAGCAAAAGATAAAAAGTAAGAATAAAAAATAGAAACGACAATACGAAAAAGGGAGGATATATGATAGAAGAAAATAAGTCTTCGATGAAAAACAGTGTCAGAAGGATAATTATAGCAGGAATTGGTGTATTGATCCAGATTATCTGGGTAGTGGTGCTGGTAATGCGTTTAAACCAGTATTCACAAATTATTACATTATTAACAGTAGCTATTGAGCTTGTGCTTGTGTTAGCTGTATATAGTATGGATACCAATGCTGCGTTTAAATTGCCATGGATTATACTTATTACAGTGGCGCCCATTGTTGGAATATGCGTTTTCTTTTTGTTTGGACGATCAGGGGCAACAAAAAAAGTGCGAGCACGTTATCGCAAAATTGATCAGCAATTGCTTGCATATCTTAATCAGGATGAACAGATTATTGAGGAATTGTCAAAAAAGGATGAGCGGCTTGCAAATGACTTTAAATATTTGTGGAAATGTGCATCAAGTCCTGTTTACAAAAATACAGATGTGAAGTATTATGGAGATACCTGTGATGCAATGGCGGCTCAGCTAGAAGATATGATGCAGGCAAAAAAGTTTATCTTTTTGGAGTACCATGCGATTGAGATGGCAGAGTCTTTTCAGGCATTGCGCAAGGTTTTGATGGCAAAGGCAAGAGAAGGCGTAGAAATTCGTATTTTGTATGATGATGCCGGCTGTATAGGATTTTTAAATCCACGTTTTATCAAATACATGGAAAGTATGGGGATTCAGTGTCGTGTGTTTAACCCGATTATGCCGGTGCTTAATATTTTCATGAATAATCGTGATCACAGAAAGATTACCGTTATTGATGGAAAGGTTGCTTACACGGGCGGCTATAATTTAGCAGATGAATATTTTAATATCACGCATCCGTATGGGCAGTGGAAGGACAGTGGAATACGTTTTGAGGGAGATGCCGTGCAAACGGCAACTATTCTGTTTCTGGAAATGTGGAATGCACTTAGAGAACAGGATGTCGATATTGAAAAGTATCTTCCAGTATATCCTTATAAAGCAAAGGAACAGGGATTTTTTGCGCTTTACGGTGATAGTCCGCTTGATAAGGAACCAGCAGGTGAAAATGTTTATATGAATCTGCTACGTCATGCAAAAAAATATATTTATTTTACGACGCCATATTTGATTCTAAGCGATGAGATGACAAGAGAGCTCACTGGAGCAGCAAAGCGCGGTGTTGATGTGCGAATTATTACACCTGGCATTCCTGATAAAAAAACAATTTTTCAGGTAACAAAATCTTATTATCCGCAGCTCTTAAAGCATGGTGTTAAGATTTATGAATATACGCCGGGCTTCATGCATGAAAAGCAATGTATCTGCGATGGAGAGATTGTTGTAGTGGGAACTATCAATCTTGATTTTAGAAGTTTGTATCTTCATTTTGAAAATGCAGCGCTTTTTTGTGGGTATGAAGCAGTTTCTCATGTAAAGGAAGATTTTGACGCACTATTTCCAATCTGCAAGGATATGTCAAAGGAGCCATCTGAAAGGACAAGACGCCTTCGCTTATCACAGCTGATATTAAGGTTATTCTCACCTCTTATGTAATAACACTATATAAATGAGGCGGAGGTCAAAAGGTATTTTGCCCCAACTGATATCCACGAATTGCTCCGTTGCTATGCAACTTTCGCAATTCTAAAAACATTCGGATTCGCTGATTTTCCTTGAAAATCGCTGCATCCTCATGTTTTTGCGGGTCCCAAGCTCAAAAACCTAATCGTGCAAGCACGAACGGCTTTTGGAGCTTTTGACCCTGGTATCATATAAATAAATTCACGAAAGGAAAAAGAATATGTCTGTTTTATTTCCAAAAATCCCAGCTCTCCTGCACGGAGGCGACTACAATCCAGACCAGTGGCTGGATCGTCCTGATATCCTTGAGGAGGATATTAAAATGATGAAAAAGGCAGGAGTAAACACGGCAACAGTCGGTGTATTTTCCTGGTCTACACTTGAGCCGCAGGAAGGAAACTTCCAATTTGGATGGCTTCATGATATCATGGATAAATTATATGAAAATGGTATTTATACTGTTTTGGCAACGCCGACAGGAGCCAGACCAGCATGGATGGATGAAAAATATCCGTCAGTGCTTCGTGTTGAAAAAGACGGTCGCAGAAATCATCACAGCGGCAGACACAATCACTGCATGAGCTCTTTAGAATACCGTGCGCTTGTTGAGAAGATGGATACAAAGCTTGCGCAGGAATTTGGAAATCATCCAGGACTCATTTTATGGCATATTTCAAATGAGTTTGGAGGAGAGTGCTATTGTGAAAACTGTAAAAAGCGGTTTCAGGAATATTTAAGAGAGAAGTATCACAATAACATTGAAGAACTGAATAAGCAGTGGTGGACCTCCTTCTGGAGCCGCCGTTTTGACTCTTTTGAGCAGATAGAGCCGCCGTATGACAATGGAGAGCATTCTATTCTGGGATTAAATTTGGATTGGAAGCGTTTTAACTCCTGGAATATGAAAGATTACCTTGCATTTGAGCGCAGAATTTTAAAGAAGTATACGCCTCAGGTTCCAGCAACAGCAAACTTTATGAAGCTGTTTGAGCAGTTAGATTATGTGGATCTGGCAAAGGAGATTGATATTATTTCGTGGGATGGTTATCCGAGCTGGAATAATGATTATGAGACACCGGCAGATACTGCGGCAGAGCTTAGCTTTGATCATACAGTTATGAGAAGCTTAAAGAAGGATAAGCCATTTATGCTTATGGAGAGCACACCAAGTCTTGTTAACTGGCATTCATTTAATAAATTAAAGCGTCCGGGCATCCTTCGCGCAAGCAGCATTCAGACAATTGGCTGTGGAAGCGATACAGTTCAGTATTTCCAGTGGAGAAAAGGTCGCGGTGCAGCGGAACAGTTCCATGGCGCTGTTGTAGATCATCTTGGAAGAGATGACACAAGAGTATTCAAAGAAGTATCAGAGGTTGGAGAAATTTTAAAGAAGTTGGCACCAGTTACAGGTTCAAAGGTAACGTCAAAGGCTGCTGTTCTTTTTGATTGGAGCAACCGCTGGGCGATTAAGGACATGCAGGGCATGGCGCGTGATACTAAAAATTATGAGAAGGAAGTACGCAAATTTTACAATATTCATTTAAAGAAGGGCATCAATGCAGATATAGTATTCCCACTTGAGGATTTGTCTTCATACAGTCTTGTTGTACTGCCAATGTATTATGCTGTATCCAAGGAGGCTGGTGAATGGTTAAAGGAATATGTAAAAAATGGTGGAACAGTAGTGGCAACATATCTGACTGCATATGTAAATGAAAATACGCTGGCATACTTAGGCGGCTTTCCGGGCGCAGGTCTTGGAGAGGTCTTTGGTCTGTATGCTGAAGAGCTTGACACATTATATCCAACGGATTCAAATTCAGTTTTGATGAAGGATGGAAACAAGGCTTTAGTAAAGGATTACTGTGAGTTGATTAAGCTTACAGGGGCAGAAGTTCTTGGTACATACGAGAGCGATTTCTATGCAGGTATGCCGGCAGTAACTGTACACTCCTATGGAAAGGGAAAGGCATATTATATTGGAACAAGAATGGAAGAGACGGATCTGATTAAATTCTTTACACCAATCTGGTCAGAATGCGGTATTAAGGAAAAAGAGCTTCCAGAGGGAGTAGAGTATCTGACACGTACAGCAGAAGATGGCAGCACCTTTGATTTCTATGTCAACTATAACGCAACGCCGGCAACTGTTCAGTTGGCAAAAAATGGAACTAATCTTTTAAACGGCGAGGCAGTAAGCGGCAAGGTTGAGATCTTACCATTTAATGCAGTTGTTGTAAAGTAAGCAATTGTGAGGTTTTGAGATGAGAAAAGAATTGTTTCATATGGAGCGCGATGTCTTAAATATAGGAGATAGTGTGACGATCATTGAGGGACAGCTTCCATTTTCGTATTACTATACAATTGTTCCGGCGTTGGCTATGTCCAAAAATTATAAGAATGCGGAGCGCATTAAGAGCCGTGAGGGCAAAGTTGTTTCAAAGGAACGAAAGGGCAGTACGTTTGAAATCTATGTTGAGTTCGAAAACTGATTATTTTGTAGGAATTGAACGGTGCACATAAATAAAGAGCACAAAAATTTTGCAATTATGCAGAAATTTGTTTTAGGACTTGAAAAAATAATTTATCCATGGTACTATATTTTAGATAACAACAAAATTCAAGGCGAGGTACCGCCTGGATAGAGAATTGCGGACGGTGCACGTATGTGTACCGTCTTTATTTTTGGCGAAAGGGCATGGTGAACCAATGAAGGCATTTCTAATTTTAGAGGATGGACATGTATTTACAGGTACAGCGATTGGCGCAGATAAAGAAATCATCAGTGAGATTGTTTTTAATACTTCAATGACAGGCTACCTAGAGGTACTTACAGATCCTTCTTATGCGGGTCAGGCTGTTGTAATGACTTATCCGCTGATCGGTAATTATGGAATCTGTTATGAGGATATGGAGTCAAAGCGTCCGTGGCCGGATGGCTATATTGTACGTGAGTTGTCCCGTATGCCAAGCAACTTCAGAAGTCAGGGAACTATTCAGGAGTTTCTTGAGAAAAATGAAATTCCAGGAATCTGTGGAATTGATACTAGAGCATTGACACAGCTTTTGCGTGAGAAGGGAACCATGAATGGTATGATTACACGCAGAGAGGATTTTGACTTGGAGGAGATCCTTCCAAAGCTTAAGGCATATTCCCCGACTGGCGTAGTAATGGCAACTACATGTAAAGAAAGAGAAGTATTGCCGGGAGATGGCTATAAGGTAGCACTTCTTGATCTTGGTGCAAAGAAAAATATTGGCGACTCACTGCATAAGAGAGGTTGTGAAGTTACCATTTATCCTGCTGACACAAAAGCAGAGGATATTCTTGCAGCAAATCCTGATGGCATTATGCTTTCAAACGGTCCTGGAGACCCGAAGGAGTGTACAGAGATCATTAAGGAGATCAAAAAGCTGTATGATTCTAACGTTCCGATTTTTGCAATTTGTCTTGGCCATCAGCTGATGGCACTGGCAAATGGTCTTGATACACATAAGATGAAATATGGTCATCGCGGCGGCAATCATCCGGTAAAGGATTTAAAGACAGGAAGAGTTTATATTACCTCTCAAAATCATGGCTATGTTGTAGATACCGACAAGCTTGATCCAAAGGTTGCTGTGCCGGCATTTGTAAATGTAAACGATGGAACAAATGAAGGTCTTTCTTATACAGGAAAGAACATTTTTACAGTTCAGTATCATCCGGAGGCTTGCCCGGGACCGCAGGACAGTGCGTACCTGTTTGACAGGTTTTTGGATATGATGGCAGCAGGAAAAAATAAATAATAGACGACAGGAGGAAACACAGCAATGCCAAAGGATAGCAGTATAAAGAAGGTTCTTGTAATTGGTTCGGGTCCGATTGTCATCGGCCAGGCAGCAGAGTTTGACTATGCAGGTACACAGGCCTGCCGTTCATTAAAGGAGGAGGGTGTATCAGTTGTTCTTGTAAACTCTAATCCAGCGACGATTATGACAGATAAAAGAATTGCTGATCATGTCTATATCGAGCCGTTAACAGCAGAGGTGTTAGAGCAGATTATCGAAAAAGAGCGTCCTGACAGTGTTCTTCCGACACTGGGAGGTCAGGCTGGTCTAAATCTTGGTATGGAGCTTGCAGAGAAAGGTATTCTTGAAAAATATGGATGCCGTTTGATTGGTACTACACCAGAGACGATCAGAAAGGCAGAGGATCGTCAGGAATTTAAGGATACAATGGAAAAGATTGGAGAGCCTTGTGCAGCATCTAAGGTTGTTCACAACATTCCAGATGGTCTTGAATTTGCAGAACAGATCGGTTATCCAGTTGTTCTTCGTCCTGCCTACACACTTGGAGGAAGCGGCGGCGGAATCGCATATGACAAAGAGCAGATGGAGGAAATTTTAGGAAATGGTCTTCGTCTTTCCCGTGTAGGTGAGGTTTTGGTTGAGCGCTGCATCGCAGGATGGAAAGAGATTGAGTACGAGGTAATGCGTGATGGTGCAGGAAATGTAATTACAGTCTGCAACATGGAAAACATTGACCCTGTTGGTGTTCATACAGGAGATAGTATAGTTGTTGCACCGTCTCAGACGCTTGGCGATAAGGAATATCAGATGCTTCGTACCTCAGCGTTAAATATCATCAGTGAGTTAAAGATTACTGGAGGATGTAACGTTCAGTACGCATTAAAGCCAGACAGCTTTGAGTATTGTGTTATTGAGGTAAACCCGCGTGTAAGCCGTTCCTCTGCACTGGCATCAAAGGCAACAGGTTATCCGATTGCAAAGGTTGCAGCAAAGATTGCACTTGGCTACACTCTTGATGAGATTCCGAATGCCATCACAAAGAAAACCTTCGCAAGTTTCGAGCCAATGTTAGACTACTGCGTTGTCAAGATTCCGAGACTGCCATTTGATAAGTTTATCAGTGCATCAAGAAAGCTGACAACACAGATGAAGGCAACAGGAGAAGTTATGGCAATCTGTGATAACTTCGAGGGTGGTCTTATGAAGGCACTTCGTTCTCTTGAGCAGCATGTTGACAGCCTTGTAACAGATGAGTACAGCAAGCTGACGGCAGATGAGTTTGAGGAGCAGATGAGTATTGTCGATGACCGTAGAATCTTCCGTATTGCAGAGGCAATCCGCAGAGGCTACAGCTATGAAAAGATCCATCAGATCACAATGATTGATCCGTGGTTTATTGACAAGATTGCTATTCTTGTAGAGATGGAGACACGTCTGAAAACAGAAGAACTTACTCCTGATCTGTTAAAGGAAGCAAAGCGTATTGAATTCCCGGATAAGTTAATCGCATCATTAAGCGGCAAGACTGAGGATCAGGTAAAGAAGATGCGCTATGACAATGGCATCACAGCAGCCTTTAAGATGGTTGATACATGTGCAGCAGAGTTTGCAGCAACTACACCATATTATTATTCTGTTTTTGGAAGCGAGAATGAGGCGAAAAAGACAGAGGGAAGAAAGAAGGTTCTTGTTCTTGGTTCTGGACCTATCCGTATCGGACAAGGTATTGAGTTTGACTTCTGTTCTGTTCATTGTACGTGGGCATTTGCAAAGGAAGGCTATGAGACTGTTATCATCAATAATAACCCTGAAACAGTTTCAACTGATTTCGATATTGCAGATAAGCTGTATTTTGAGCCACTGACACCAGAAGATGTGGAGAGTATTGTAAATCTGGAGCATCCAGACGGCGCTGTTGTTCAGTTTGGCGGTCAGACAGCAATTAAGCTGACTGAGGCCTTAATGAAGATGGGAGTTCCGATTCTTGGAACGAGCGCAAAAGACGTTGATGCGGCAGAGGATCGTGAGCTGTTTGATCAGATTCTTCGCGAGACAAAGATTCCGCGCGCATCAGGCGGCACTGTATTTACAGTAGAAGAGGCATTAAAGGTTGCGCATGAGCTTGGTTATCCAGTTCTTGTTCGTCCGTCATACGTTCTTGGCGGTCAGGGTATGCAGATTGCAATCAACGATGAGGATATTACGCAGTATATTGGTATTATCAATCGTTATGCACAAGAGCATCCGATTCTTGTAGATAAATATCTTATGGGTAAGGAGCTTGAGGTTGATGCTGTATGTGATGGACAGGATATTTTGATTCCTGGTATCATGGAGCACATTGAGCGTGCAGGTATCCACTCTGGTGATAGTATTTCTGTTTATCCGGCAAAGAGCATAAGTCAGAAGACAAAAGAAACTATCGTTGAGTATACAAAGCGTCTGGCAAGAGCGCTTCATGTAAGAGGTCTGATTAATATTCAGTTTATCGAGTATCAGGGAGCTGTTTATGTAATCGAGGTTAATCCGCGTTCTTCACGTACCGTACCGTATATCAGTAAGGTAACAGGAATCCCGATTGTTGATCTGGCAACACAGGTCATCATTGGAAATACAATTCGTGGTCTTGGTTATGAGCCAGGTCTGCAAAAGGAAGCAGATTATTATGCAATTAAGATGCCGGTATTCTCCTTTGAGAAGCTGCGCGGAGCTGATATTGCACTTGGACCAGAGATGAAGTCAACAGGTGAGTGTCTTGGAATCGGCAAGACCTTTAACGAGGCACTTTATAAGGCTTTCCTTGGTGCAGGCTTCCATCTTCCAAAGTATAAGAAGATGATTATTACAGTTCGCGATGATGATAAGGAAGAGATCGTAGATATTGCAAGACGTTTCAAGGCAATTGGCTACGAGATCTATGCGACAAAGGGAACAGGAGCAGCACTTCGTGCAAAGGGAGTGGATACACTTTATATAAGCAAGCTGGAGCAGGATTCACCGAATCTTCTTGATTTGATTCTTGGCCATCAGATTGATCTTGTCATTGATACACCAACACAGGGCGCAGAGCACAGCCATGATGGTTTTATTATCCGTAGAAATGCAATCGAGACAGGTGTAAATGTACTGACAGCAATCGATACAGCAAAGGCATTGATTACTAGTCTTGAGAATAGAGAAGAGCAGCTGACACTGATCGATATCGCAACCATTTGATTTAACAGCTCATTCTAGCACAGTCATTCAGAATAAAACATGCTTGCATGTTTTTTCTGAATATTGTGCTAGAAAGGAGCGCCGACGCATAAGCAAAACAGCTGCAAAGCAGCGATTAAGCCCGATAGGGCGGTTTTGCGCATGATAGGCGCGGGTGAGCTGTTTCTTATTAAAATCAGCGAATCCGAATGATTTGCAGAATTGCGAGAGCTGCGAAGCAGCAAAGCAATTCGTAGGGTGTCGAAAAAGTAAACAGCAAGAAAACAACTCCAGGGGACAATAGAAATATTGTCCCCTTATGCGTTTTGAAAGGAGAAAATTTAATGCTTAGACAAACAATAGCAGAGCTTATCGTACTATTTTTTTGCTATTCTGTCGCCGGATGGTGCATGGAAGTGATATTAAAGTATATACAGTTTCACCGTTTTATTAACCGTGGATTTTTAATTGGTCCATATTGTCCGATTTATGGCTCAGGTGCCGTTGTTGTAACAGTTTTAGTTGGTGGACTGATTGGAAATGCAAGCTATATTGTGACGTTTTTGGCGTCTTTTGTACTCTGCGGAGTCCTAGAATATTTTGTCAGCTGGTACATGGAAAAAATGTTCCATGCGCGCTGGTGGGATTACAGCCAAAAGCCAATGAATCTGCATGGCCGTATTTGGATTGGAAACTTGGTATTATTTGGAATTGGAGGTGTGGCAATTGTAAAGCTGATTGATCCAGTTTTGATGAAATGGATTCATGCCATTCCGCAGTGGATTCTTTATACGCTGTCAGGTGCAATTGTTATGCTGATGATCTGGGATAATATTGTATCACATATTGCATTTAATCTTGTTAAAAAGGAAATTGATGGTGTAGAAGCAGATAATTCTGAGGAAGTCAGCACAAAGGTGCGCCAACTTCTTCGCGAGGATCCGGTACTGCTTCGCCGTATCGGAGAGGCATATCCGAACTTAGAAATCAATTCTAAGAAATTTGCAGAGAAGCTAAAGGCACAGGCAGAGGCTGTACAGGAGAGTGTAGAAGAGAAGAAGCAGGCAGTGGCGGATGCTGTAGCAGAGGGAAAATTGGCGGCAGAAGCGGCAGCAGAAGAACGGAGACTGGCAGCAGAGGAGCGAAAACAGCTAGTGCAGGAGGCCGTTGAAGAGAAAAAAATAGCCTTTGAGGAGAAAAAACAGGCAGTAGCTCTTGCTGTGTCAAAAGCGCAGCAAAAGCGGCAGTCAGAAGAGGCTTTTCGTGCTCGCATGAAAAAAGCAGATCAGAAAAAACGGGAAGAAAAAATAAGAAAAGGAAATAAAAAATGAGATATCAACCATTGTCGAGGCGACTGATCAATTTGATCTATCCGCTCGTCATCTATATGGCTATAGGAATGGCAGTGCTAGGTCTTTATCCAAACGGCGGTCTGATGGCAAATCTGATTGAAAAAGTGTCCTGTATTATAATTATGGGAATTTTATTTTATAAAGATTCCAAACAGATTCGCTGGGAAGGCAAGAAGCTGTCACTTTATTCTGTAATCATCATAATTATTATTGGAATATGTGCCTGTATTGGCGTTAATATGCTGTTTGAGTTAACTGGGTTAAAGACAATCAGAGAAGAAGATGCAAAAAACGTAGCAAAGGCACTTTATTCAGACAAGTTGTGGCTTCAGATACTTGTAGTTGGCATTGCAGCACCAGTGGCAGAGGAACTTTTATTTCGCGGTATCCTTTACAGAAGAATGCGTACGTGGCTTAGTGTGGGGCCGTCAGCCTTGGCAGCGCTTTTGATTTTTGCCGCAGTTCATGGCAATCTGCTTCAGGCACTGTACGCATTTATTTTAGGAACACTTCTTGTTTGGATATATGAACGGTTCGCAAAGCTTACAGCACCAATTATTTTGCATGTATCAGCCAACCTCATATCCATTCTTGTACAGCAAAGCACATGGCTTAGCAGCTATTTGCAGACATATGCAGTGGCTGCCTGCATCATTGGTTTTGCAGGAACAGCTGCAGGAGTTGTGTATATTACAATTCACGAATAAGCAAATATTTACAGCAAAGCCCTAGGGTGAATGGATTTCACAAGCCGGGCACTTGGAGCAGGTCTTTCAAAGTAATGTATAATAAGAAAGAACATAAAAGGAACCTGCGGAGTTTGGTCCGGCGACGAAACCATTACACCTGAGGGCTTTCGTAATCTAGCTTTCGTGAACAGTAACTTTTGTATTTGACAAAAAGACCTTGCAGTAGCCTGAAAAATTGTATATAATCACCTTGTATGGTATTTGTACAGGAAAATTTGCACTGCAGCATATGCTGCTAGGCTACAGAAAGGTATTTATGATGAAACTTTTAACAATAACAGTTCCAAGCTATAATTCAGAGGCATATTTGGATCGCTGCATGGCAACGCTGCTTCCGGGTGGTGATGAGGTAGAGATTTTGATCGTGGATGACGGATCAACAGACCGTACAGCAGAAATTGCGGACGAATATGAGAGAAAATATCCGAATATTGTGCGGGCAATTCATAAGGAAAACGGAGGTCATGGAGACGCAGTAACGACGGGAATCAGAAATGCAACAGGTCTGTTCTTTAAAGTAGTTGACAGTGATGATAGCCTTGCACCAGAAGCTTATAAGCAGGTGCTTGATTTTTTACGCCGTATTGTCAAAAAAAATCATGAGCTTGATATGCTGATTTCCAATTTTGTTTACGATCGTCATGACGAGAATGGTGATGTGCTTCGCCAGAAGTCAATTGATTATCGCAAGACACTTCCAAGGGGACGTTTCTTTAGCTGGAAAGAAATAGGTAAGTTCCAGACAGGTCATTATCTTTTGATGCATGCAGTAATATACCGCACCAGTCTGTTAAAGGGAATTAACCTGACGCTTCCAAAGCATACATTCTATGTTGATAATATTTATGTATACAAGCCATTTCCATATGTGCGCGTTATGTACTATCTGGATGTAGATTTTTATATGTACTATACGGGAAGAGAAGATCAGTCTGTTAATCAGCAGGTTATGATGAAGCGAATCGACCAGCAGGATCGCGTCAATCGCATCATCTTTGATGCATTTGATCTTGAAAAAATCAGCAACAAAAAGCTGCGCAGCTATTTATATAGCTATCTGCAGATTATGTGTACGGTAACTACAGTTCATTATGCGTTAATTAACACAGAGGATTCAAAACAAAAAAAGGAAGCACTTTGGAGTTATATGAAAAAAGAAAATCAAACTATGTGGCGTCATCTTCGTTTTAGTGCTCAGGGAATTGCACTAAATCTTCCAGGTAAGGTCGGAAGAGCGATTGTATGCAGGGGATATGGTTTGGCACAGCGCTTCTTTGGATTTAGCTAATAATTTTTTGGGGGAAAAGGAGAGTTATTATTAAGACTCTCCTTTTTTGTGTTTTTTGTGGGATGAAATTTTATGACACAAAAAAAGGACCACTTGCGCGATCCTTGTAGTCAGTAGCGGAAGGGAGATTTGAACTCTCGACACCACGGGTATGAACCGTGTGCTCTAG
>OJSE01002436.1_pt1 | contig 20067 bp, 19 predicted proteins | sample 1599351 | NCBI WGS metagenome assembly OJSE01 (sample SAMN04168656, study PRJEB22393) | human gut metagenome | biome: human gut microbiome; feature: stool | host: Homo sapiens | collected 2014-03-17 | reverse complement strand
TTTCCTACCACCTTATCACAGAGACGTGGATATACAGTACCCACGCTTCGTGGTTCTTATAAAGGTCTTTTCGGGGTATTGGTGGACATGGATAAGCAATATGGCACAATTAATCAATTATGGACGTGAGATGCTTCGCATCAACACTCAAAAGAATACGATTGAGTATTCTACTGATAGTGGACGTAATTGGCATTCTCGCTACTCAAGTTCGTCTGCTGGAATTTTCTATGACTTATTTCAACTTGGAAAAGAAATTTTAGCTTGCACTTCAAAAGGCATTTACTATTCTACTGATGAAGGGCGAAACTGGCATTCTCGCTACACAAGTTCATCCGCTGGTACTTTCCAACAATTAAGTGCCGATGGACGTAACCTTTTGGCTACAACCAGTAAAGGATTATACTACTCTACTGACGAAGGTAGAAATTGGCATAAGCGATAACCATCTATCATTATAGGCATACCTGCTTTGAGGGAAACAATGCATTTCTATCAAGGCAGGTATCTTAATATTCCCGTAAAAAGAACAATATGAAACTTACACAAAACAGAATAGTGGTTATAACAGCCATATTAATTGTATTGGCTTGTTTCTTTGCTATTTATTTGCGACTATTCACAGAGAAAGAGTTGTGGTATGAAATGTTTGCTGCTGTCCTCGGTGTTATCATAACAGCTATCATTACAATGATTTTACTTCGTGGTCAAAGTGATAATGATGTAGAGAGGGAAAGGGCATCGAAAGTATTTGAGGAAAAACTTCGAATCTATCAAGAATACTTGCATACATTGTATGAAGTGATAAAAGACGGAAGCCTTTCTGATGAAGAGAAGATGCAATTGGAGTTTCAGACTTCCTTCGTGGCTATGCATTGTTCTCCTTGTTATATTGCTTCTGTAAGTACGGCTGTGAAGAAAATTATCGAACATACATGTTCGGAAGAAGACAAGGGAAACAATGAAAGGGGAAAGAGTAATGCTCCCGAACCATTATTGGAGAATCTGTTTTGTGTGGTAGAAGCCTTTAGGAAAGACCTTTATGGTGCTGATTTCAAATTTGATTCGGAACATAAACAAACTACATTGCTTAACTTCTCAGAAGCTTATCGAAATGCCAAGGAAGGAAATATCAAGCAAAAGGACAGTTCTCAACATCTTGTTGTTGACTTAAACCTATCGCCCGAGAAACTCTCTATACCTACTCCTACGGATAATAGTTCTATAAAGCCACAACAAGAAACAGAGCCTAAGGTTACTGAATCGACAGATTTACATTCGAAGGTAAATAGAACTCTATGGGAAAACTCACTTAACAAATGGGAAACTGAAGATTGGGTGGTTAAGGATTCATTATCCACTGATGACAGCCTTTATATAAGTAATGGAAAAGATAATCCGGGCACTATCCAATTAGGATTTCATGAGGGACATTACTATATTCAAGCCTCTTATTTAGGGGATGCCGATTTCTCCAAACCTTTGAAATGGGAAAAGGGAGGGAAACGCAGCAAAGGTGTATGGTGGCAATATTTGCCTGAACCATATTTCAATATTTCGGAAGGAGGCTTTTTAGAACAGTTCAACAATAATCAAGAGCTTACAACGGTACATCATAGACAACGTAGAGCAATTGAAAGATATACTAGTCAGACATCATCGCACTTTCGTATGGAAAGAGATGGTGGGTTGCAATGATGGCTGGAAAACATTCATTTGGTATTGGGATATGCTCGCTTGCGAATATGCCAATGAGGAAGAAGGAACTCCATATATGGACATCATTGAAAAAGGGAATACCGGAAAAGTTCTGATTCAATTTGCCAACCGCCAAAACGATGTGGAAAAGTTAAACAAGACCCTTAAACGCATAGGCTGTGAAAGCAAACGGCTACAAGAAGACGGCTATGTGGTATTGGAAGAAGTACCTTCCACTACAGCGGAAAATGTGGCTGAAAGGGTTAAGTTTTGGATTGATAAGATTTCCCACTGACTGCCAACTACTATAAAGACAAATACAATGAAAGATTTTGTAGCCATTGATTTTGAGACAGCAAACCAACATCGTTCAAGTGTGTGCAGCGTTGGAATAGTCATTGTGAAAGGCGGGAAAATCGTGGATAAGTTATACAAGCTAATTCATCCGATACCAGACTATTATTCTTATTGGAACACACAAGTTCATGGATTGACAGCAGAGGACACGGCAAAGGCGGATTCATTCCCCAAAGTATGGTCAGAAATCGCCCCGTTTGTAAAAGGGATGCCCTTTGTTGCGCATAATAGTCCTTTTGACGAGGGATGCCTTAAAGCAGTATTTCAGGCTTATGAAATGCCCTATCCGAATTATCAATTCCATTGTACCTGCAGGGCTTCGAGGCGAATATTGGGAGACAGATTGCCTAACCATCAGTTACAGACGGTTGCCGAATACTGCGGATATGATTTGGCAAACCATCATCATGCGCTGGCTGATGCGGAAGCCTGTGCCTGGATTGCGATAAGACTTCTTTGTGACGAAGAAGCAAATAATAACCTATAAACAAAATTCATATGGAAGCTCTAACCAACATTGAGAACATGTTGTATGGTAATGAAATATTCGTTCCGACCTATCAACGTGCTTATTCTTGGGAGACTGATTTGAAAACCAATGATTCTCCTAAACAGGTAAATGTATTCTTGTCTGACTTGATGGATTACATCAACAGCCAATCTTCTTCTCCGTATTACTTTGGTCATTTTCTGTTTGAAAATAAAGGCTGTAGATGCTACGGAATTATTGATGGTCAGCAGAGGCTTACCACGATAACCATCTTTTTAGCTGTGTTATTCAAACGATTGAAGACATTACGGAAATTTTCAGAAGAAGAGACATTCGCCTATCAATCAATGATAAAATTAGGAAGCAAATATCGTTTCAAAACTGTTGACTACGACAATCAACTGTTCAAAGATTATGTTGTGAACCAAGTCAAGACAGAACATAACGGATTGGAGACAGAATCTCAAAAGAGAATTGTAGCAGCATTCGATTATTTTACAAGAGAGTTGGGAAATATGACCGAAGATTACATCGTCAAGCTATTGAATGCAGTAAAAGAATCATCATGTACGACCCATGTGGTAGAGAATGAAGCGGAAGCCATTCAGATGTTCATCTTTCAAAACAATCGGGGTAAGAAACCGTCAAAATTAGAAATCATCAAAGCCCAATTTATGTATCATGTTCATCTTTACGGAGAAGATAATGATACGAAAACGGAACTGATAGAAGAAATCAAGCATCGTTTTGAAAACATTTACAAGTCTATCTCAACCATCGAACAGAAAGTCAATGAGGATGATGTGCTTGTTTATACCCAAAGGGTGTTTTTCAATTCCCTATGGGAAAATGATGCAGTACAAAAGGTCAATGAGCAACTTGCAAAAGACAACAGGTTGCATTTCGTCAGAGAATTTACTCTTGCACTTTCTGCAAGTTTTGAACATCTGACCTATTTCTTCAAGATGGAGAGCAAGAATATTGTGCTTCATTCACTCAAACGAATCGCTAATTTTGGCATTGTAGTACCCTTTATCATTAAAGCTTTTAAAGCCAAGGTTTCCGATAAGGATTTGGAAGCTTTATCAATTGCTTTGGAGGTTATCTTTATACGTGCGCGAGTGATAGGGACAAGAGCGGATTTGACCTCTCGTCTAAATGACGTATTTCAAAAGTTTGAAGGCGATGTACACCCTGTAATTAAAAGGATTGATTGGATGAAGACCCAAGAAGGATGGTGGGGATATTGGAATAACAGAGAGCTTGAAAGGGCACTGCAAGGTTGGATTTATCCCGATACTGCCAAGTTCTTGCTATGGAAATACGAGAACCATCTGATAGAGGAAGAGGGCAAGGCAGGGTATCTTCCTATCAGATATGATTCGATTGTCAGTCCTCAATTGGAGCATATTGCCCCTCAAACGGAAAATCCCGAAAGTGGCTATTGTGAATATGACGAGGATTTTCGTAACCATTATCTCGATTGTCTTGGAAATTACCTATTACTATCGGCTCATCACAATATATCCATAGGTAACGTTCCTTTCGAACAGAAACGAGCTTCTTACAATCAACTTCATCAGCAACAAGAAGTACGTGACATGACAGAAATGGATAAATGTTGGGATAAAGAGAAAATATCCAAACGTAAAGAGAAAATAGTACAGTTCTTATTGGGCAGGTTCTGAAAATAGACTAACATATATACCGTAAGTTGAGCTGACAAAAGAAAGACAGCAACTTACGGTATTTTTTTAGCCACTACTATTCTTTTTTTGAGGAAATCCCTTAACTTTGCAAACGAAGAGTTGTTTGATACGAAGCCGAATGTTGCAAATCGCTGAAATTATGACCGTTGCCAAGTCATTACCCACTCAAACAAGAATCTTCTCTAATTCGCTTATTTCAAGCGTAATCCAATATTTAGGTGTGATTTTCTCATAAAAGAAAATACCTACTGAATACAACACTGATAGTTCTACCCTTCTTACTATCTTCCTTATTTTCCATTTTCTATTATGGAGTACTAAATCATGCCTATTGTTTCCGGTACGATCGCTGCATCATAGAGAAAAGATCCGGAGTCGGAGTCATGGATAAATTCGGCTTGGAAATCGTTCCCTACATATACGATAATATCGCACCCAATAGTTACTGGTCACCCGCTTACTACCGGGCCACGTATAACAACCAAAAAGGGATACTCGCCCTCGATGGAACTGAAATTATCCCATGTATATACGATGATGTTGACACTTGGCTCACAACCGACAATTTCATGGTTAAATCAGGGAAACTAAAAGGACTATATACCCCAAGAGGAAAAGTAATCGTTCCTTGCGAGTACACGAAAATTTCCCGCTGGCGGGAAACCTCGCTCCTCCACGTGAAAATGGATGACCAAGAAGGCCTCTATACTCTAGAGGGAGAAGAGATATTACCCTGTCAATTTATCATCTGTAAAGAATTAAACGGTATATCACTGATCAACCGCGGTGGATTCACGAAAGACGGTAAAGTGCAGAATGGAGTCTGGGGAGCAATCAATAAAAAAGGAAAAATCATTATTCCCTGCAAATACAATGACATCATACCCTACGCCGGTTCTGAACGCATCGAAGCCGACGGGGGATATATCAAAGATATTTACGACTTTAACGGAAATTATTTACGAAGCGAATATAAATGGTAAATTATTAAACTATGGAAAACTATTTTTACCTGAACGAAAAGAATGAACAAAAAGGCCCGGTTTCTCCCGAAGAATTAATTAGCAACGGGGTAACGAGAAACACCCTCGTGTGGAAAAATGGTATGGCCCAATGGCTCCCGGCAGGAGAAGTACCCGAACTCGCAAAATGGTTCACGAACGCAACCTCCACGCCTTCCACACCCCCACCATTTCCTCCCACACCGCCCCAACCATCGGTAAACAACAATTCCAAACCGGACAATTGGCTAATTTGGGCAATCCTATCGACCGTGTTATGCTGCTTACCGTTAGGGATTGTATCTATCATCTACGCCACAAAAGTGGACAACCTCTGGAATTCCGGTCAGCAAGAGGAAGCGATAAAAGCTTCTAACATGGCAAGATTATTTTTCTTCCTTGCATTAGGTGGAGGTGTACTCGCCGTGATCATCGGGTTCATCAGCGGATTAGCAAGTGTACTGATGGGAGGAGGTTATTATTAATATTCGAATGAATGTATTCGTTCGGACACTTTAAGAAAATAGGCCTCATATCAATTATACTACTCGGGATCATCCTGTTCTTCATTGATCCCGAGTATTCGGCATTTATACCCAAATGTCCCTTCCGTTGGTTCACGGGACTTGATTGTCCGGCATGTGGTAGCCAAAGGGCAATTCATCAATTATTACACCTGAATATCAAAGGAGCTTTCGGGTATAACCCGTTCCTTATTCTTTCTCTTCCTTATCTAATGGCTCTCGTAATCACGCAATGGTTTGATCCCCGAAATAGATTGGCCCGGCTGAAAAGGATATGCCATCACCCGATAGCCGTCAACACGTACTTAATATTAATCATAGTATGGTGGATTGCCCGGAATATCCTACCTTTCCTCCGGGGTTCCTTACCACCAACCATATAACACGTTGACATCAGTTTCACATCAAAAACACTGGCGAGTGTTCGTGCTATGAAGATGCTATGTTCATGCTATGTTCATGATCCCGCCCAACGTCGAAGAAGACATAGACCTTCCACGAACAAAGCCATGACTTTCTTCCCTGTACCATCACGCGAATTCTTTATATCGAACCACGTTAAAATAAAAATTATCATGTACATTTGTCGTTACACTTTGTAAAAACTAAAAATAACATACCGGATATGTCAAAAAGAGAATGGACTACAATCAAAGAATATGAAGACATTCGATTTGAATTCTTCGAAGGAATAGCTAAAATAACCATTGACCGCCAAGAGGTTTATAACGCTTTCCGCCCGCAAACCAATTTCGAAATGCTGGATGCCATAAATATCTGTCGGGAACGGAGTGACATTGGTGTTGTTGTACTCACGGGGGCCGGGGACAAAGCGTTTTGTTCCGGAGGAGACCAGAAAGTGAAAGGAATAGGAGGCTACATTGATGAAAACGGGGTTCCCCGCCTCAACGTACTCGACCTGCACAAAGCCATCCGTTCTCTTCCGAAACCCGTCATCGCCATGGTAAACGGATACGCCATAGGTGGAGGCCACGTGCTTCATGTCGTGTGTGACCTCACGATCGCTTCCGAGAATGCCCGTTTCGGACAAACAGGACCTAAAGTCGGTAGTTTCGACGGGGGATTCGGTTCCTCGTATCTCGCCCGCCACGTGGGCCAGAAGAAAGCTCGTGAAATCTGGTTCCTTTGCCGCCAGTACACCGCCAAAGAAGCCGAAGAGATGGGGATGGTGAACAAGGTGGTTCCCTTCGATCAACTGGAAGATGAAACCGTGGACTGGTGCAAGACCATCATGCAACGCAGCCCGATGGCCATCCGCATGATCAAACGGGCATTGAATGCCGAATTGGACGGCCAACACGGATTAATGGAATTTGCCGGGGATGCCACCCTGATGTACTATCTCATGGAAGAGGCACAAGAGGGTAAAAACGCCTTTCTGGAGAAACGAGACCCGGACTTCAAGAAATTCCCCAAATTCCCATGACCTACAAATTTCACAATCCATCATGTTACAAGCAACCTATTCAAAATATAACCTGCACTTCAAACAACCGGCAGGAACTTCCCGGGGAGTGCTCACGGAAAAAGAAACTTGGTTTGTCAAAGTCTGGGAGTCAGAACAACCCGAAATATACGGATTGGGAGAGTGTGCTTTGTTTCGGGGATTAAGTGCAGACGACCGCCCGGAATTCGAGAAAATATTAAAAGAAACCTGCGAAGGTTTCGGCAGCCTACGTGACATCCGCTACTTGCGAGATTGGAGTTCTATCCAATTCGGCTTGGATACCGCCATAGCGGATTTAAATAATGGAGGTAAACGCATCATTTACCCCACCCCTTTCACCAAAGGACAAACAGATGTCGAAATCAACGGTTTAATCTGGATGGGTTCCAAAGATTCCATGCGCCAACAGATTATCAAAAAGTTGGAGGCCGGGTTCCATTGCATTAAATTGAAGATCGGAGCTATCGATTTCGATGCAGAGTTAGACCTGTTACGCATGATTCGGTCACAATTCAGCAAAGAGCTAATAGAACTCCGGGTTGATGCCAACGGAGCTTTCTCCCCGGAAGATGCACCTCGGAAACTGGAACAATTGGCTCAATATGATATTCACTCTATCGAACAGCCCATCCGTCAAGGACAATGGGAAGAAATGTCTCGTCTATGCCGAAATACCCCTATTCCGATTGCCCTAGATGAAGAATTGATCGGAATCGAAGGATTCAACAAAGACAAGCTACTTGATACGATTCGCCCCCAATACGTCGTAATAAAACCATCTCTTTTAGGCAGCTTTTCGGGTTCATGGGAATGGATTTCCCGCTCCCGAGAACGTAACATCGGCTGGTGGATTACTTCCGCACTGGAATCCAATATCGGGTTGAATGCCATCGCACAATGGACGGCTTATATTTTGGAGTGTCACCCCACGGGTATGCCTCAAGGATTGGGAACGGGGCAACTCTACACGAATAATATCCCTTCACCCTTGGAACAAACCGGCTCGACCATCCGGTACAACCCACAGGCAAGCTGGAATTTATCCCCGCTCTCTTTTTAAAGGCCATGAACATCAGACTAAACGGTAAACGGTACACGGATTTAAACATGCTTCCGGGCAATATTGACCCGGAAGTCATCGCCTTTTTGCAGGAATGGTACAACGAAAAAGAAGAAGTTATCGGGCATACTTCCGGTTCCACGGGGAAACCGAAGGAGATCCGGTTACTGAAAAAAGACATGATCGCGTCCGCCAAACTAACAAACGAATATTTCCACATCGGTCCTCAATCCCGCTTGTTACTTTGCCTCTCCCCGACTTATATCGCAGGGAAAATGATGATCGTCCGCACCATCCTCTCGGGAGCCGACCTGATCACGATAAAACCGACCTCTTCTCCCCTGCAAAACATCGAGAACGACATTGACTTTGCCGCCATGGTTCCCATGCAGGTTGAAACCACCTTGGCCAACCCGGAAACTCGTTCCCGATTCGCTCGCATCAAGCAAGTGATCATTGGCGGGGCTGCCGTCTCCCCCACGTTAGAACAACACCTTCAAGAGCTACCAACAAGGTGTTACGGCACGTACGGCATGACTGAAACCGTTTCGCATATTGCCCTACGGGAAATCAATGGCGAAAGAAAATCCTCCGCCTATTTCGCCTTGGGAAAAGTGTCCTTCTCCACGGACGAAAGAGGTTGCCTAATCATCAACACCCCGCATCTCCAACAACAGAGATTCATCACGAACGATATTGTCCGGCTTGTTGACACCACTCATTTCGAATGGTTGGGACGCCATGATAACGTGATCAATTCCGGGGGAGTAAAACTATTTCCGGAAAGCATAGAAGCCCGTATCGCCTCTTTTCTAAGCCAACGTTTCTTTATCACGGCTGAAGACGACTGCCGGCTAGGACAAAAAGCCGTGCTTGTCATAGAATCGCTCCCTTGGGACGAGGCTGAATGTCAGCAATTACTATCCCGACTCAAATCCTGTTTATCTCCTTACGAAGTCCCCAAAAACATATATTTTCAAGAACATCTCACGGAAACCTATTCCGGCAAAATTGTACGAAAAATAAAATAAACACGTACCGATGAATCATTTACTTTCTTATCTTTGCCCCCGTTTAAAACGTTTGCAATGGATTACAAGGAAGTTATTGACAACATATATAACGAGGTAAAACCCCTCTTCGGACAAGGTAAAGTAGCTGATTACATCCCTGCCTTGGCAAATATCAACCCGCGTCAATACGGGATTGCCATAGCCACTCTCGACGGTCAGATCGTCGGCACGGGAGACTACCAAACCAAATTTTCCATCCAAAGTATTTCGAAAGTCTTTACTCTCTCCATGGTCGTTCGCCACATGGGGGGAGACCTGTGGAAATACGTGGGCCGGGAACCTTCCGGAACCCCGTTTAACTCGCTGGTTCAGTTGGAACACGAACAGGGAATCCCGCGTAATCCGTTTATCAACGCCGGGGCTCTCGTGGTTACGGATAAAGTGATGAATCTTTACCACCGACCGAAAGAAGCCATCCTGCAATTCGTGAGAAGCGTGGCCGGAAACGACGACATTTACTATGATAAAACGGTGGCCCAGTCCGAATTTGAACACGCTAGCCGGAATCAAGCCCTAGGACACTTCATGAAAAGTTTCGGTAACATCGATAACGACGTGGACTCGCTGATCGACGTGTACTGCAATCAATGCAGTATTGCCATGACGTGCGAGGATCTTGCAAAATCATTCCTGTTCCTAGCCAACCACGGGACCAACCCGCACAACAACGAGAATATCCTCACCGTGAGCCGCTCGAAACGCCTTAGCGCACTCATGCTGACCTGCGGTTTCTACGACGAATCCGGGGAGTTCGCTTTCCGTGTAGGAATGCCGGGCAAAAGCGGTGTCGGAGGAGGCGTGGTAGCCATCATCCCGGGCAAACTCAGTATCGCCGTGTGGAGTCCCGAACTGAATGAACACGGGAACTCGTACATGGGAATCGAAACACTCGAACGTTTTACCACGAACATCGGGATTTCTATTTTTTAACAAGACTTCACCTTGCTAAAAGTTACAAGTTGCAGGTTTACCAGTTACAAATTCAAAAACACAATGAGAAAAATAATATTTTTACTGGTAACGCAGTTTGTACTTTTTTCATGTCAGAAAAGCAAAGTCATGGAAGGGCAGGAGATACGAATCCCGCTTGAATGTAACACTTCCATGGAATTTTCCATACACCATTTGCACCTGTTTGCCATTGACCGAGATAATCGTATCGCCCGTCATGAAACGTTTACATCATCGGACATTCATGAAAACACACTTCACGCTACTCTCCCTCTGGGCAGATACAGATTAGCCCTCGTGGCCAACGCTCCCAAGGGAAACATGGTTATTCCGGAAACCGGAGAAACACTTGAAAACTTGTTCCTTTGCCTACCACATGAAGAAAACACTTACCAAGAGGCCTGTGACATCTCCACGGCTCTACAAAGTGTCAGTATCACAGAAAATAAAAATGCCCTTCCCCCGATCCGGCTCTTCCGGAGAACAGGAACATTACAGGTCTCTCTCCATGCAATTCCAAAGGAAATATCCAACCTAAACCTAGAATTGTCTTTCATCCCGTCCTCGGTCAGTTTTTCCGGATCAACCACGAACACCTTCGGCACGATCACGAAACCCGTGGATCATCAAGGAAAAGTAATGATTCGGACCTTCCCCGCCAAAAAGGGGGAAACCACACTTTCTGTTACCTACGATGAAGACAACACGCCAAAGCGAAAAATTATCCCCTTCTCGGTAGCTATCGACACGAATCAAACCATTCACGTGGAATGTAATTTCCCGGAATTAACCGAAGGCGGGATACAAGGAAACGGGGAAAGCTTATTACGGAACGGGGATTTCGAGGAATGGAGTAACCCGGAAAAAGAACCCGACCATTGGCATTTTTATAAAGACGGGAAAGACAGTGTCGCCCTCAAGATCACGAGCTCCCAAGCCCGTTCAGGACAAGCTGCATACCTACAAGGTAAAACTTACCTGTACCAAGATGTAGAAATTGAAACCGGCAAACGCTACGAGATAAAAATGCACGTGAATGCCCCTTCTCCCTCTTTTCCGTGGAAATATTATTGTTACTGGCGTAAAACCAAAAGCACGGCACTCCCGGCAGAACACAACAAACCCATACAAGCCCAGAGTTACCTGAAACAAACGAACGGCTGGATCAACGTGTTCAACGGCAAATCATTCACCGCCCCGGAAGGAGCCAAACTTTTACGGGTAGAAATCCGTACCTATGGCAAAAAGATCACCCCCGAAGAAGGAATATATATTGATGATTTCAGTGTAGAACTCGTGGAATGAAACTCATTCTCAACACAAAATCGCTGAATTCCTTTTTTGTTTTAAGTAGAAAAACTAAATTCGCGTTTCAAATTGTAATATAAATAAGATTCAATTATATGGGAAGAGCGTTCGAATACCGTAAAGCACGGAAGCTAAAGAGATGGGGCAATATGGCCCGTACGTTTACCAGAATAGGAAAAGAAATTGATATTGCCGTAAAAGCCGGTGGTCCGGACCCAGCGAATAACACGCGTTTACGTATACTTATCCAAAACGCCAAGGCTGAAAATATGCCGAAGGAGAACGTCGAAAGAGCTATCAAACGCGCCGTTTCAAAAGATACTTCTGATTACAAGGAGATCGTTTACGAGGGATACGGTCCTTTCGGAATCGCCATCGTGGTAGAAACCGCAACCGACAATAACACCCGTACCGTTGCCAACGTACGCCATTGTTTCAATAAATACGGCGGTTCTTTAGGAACAACCGGTAGCCTCGATTTCTTGTTCGACCGGAAATGCGTGTTCAAAATTACCCGCCCGGAGAACTTCGACCTAGAAGAATTCGAATTGGAAATGATTGACTACGGTGCCGACGAAATCTTCGAGGACGAAGAAAATCACGTGATCATCTACGGTTCTTTCGAAGCATTCGGAGCTATTCAAAAATATTTGGAAGATAACCACTATGAAATGGTCAGCGGAGAATTCGAGCGTATCCCTCTTGATACAAAAGAATTAACCGACGAACAAAGAGAAACCGTGGACAAATTGCTGGAAAAATTAGAAGAAGATGATGACGTAACTAACGTTTATCACAACATTAAAGAATAATTTTCTTGCAGATTAAAAAATATTGTTGCATATTTGCACCCGCAAAACGGTTAAAAGCCCTTGCAACAAGGAAGACTTCGTAGCTCAGCTGGTAGAGCAATTGACTCTTAATCAGCTTTTATGATAAAGAAAATGCTAAAAATCAAGCACTTACAAAAGTAGGTGCTTCTTTTTTTATCCATTTTTAGGCAGATTTTCACCCCCAGTTAAACCATGAGTTAAACCAAGAGTTAAACCGAAATCTATCATGAGTACAGGAATTAACATCTTGTGTTACAAATCAAAAACACTTGCAAATGGGGAACACCCTTTAATGCTTAGAGTATGTAAAGATGGTAAAAAGAAATACATCAGTTTAGGTCTATCAATTGCAGAACAATATTGGGATTTCACAAAAAACAAACCAAAACTCAATTGTCCCAATAAAGAGTACATAGAAACCCTCATAGCAAATAAAACCAAAGAATTTAATGAAAAGGTTATTGAATTCAAATCTGAGGACAAAGAATTTACAGCAAGAACTCTCATTGAAAAGGTTTCCAAACCAACAAAGAAAAAGACTGTTGGAGAATTCTTTTTGGAACAAATAGAACAACTCAAAATAGCCAAAAGAACAGGATATGCAAAATCCCATTACCATGTTTACAATTCCTTGATGAAATTTAATGGCCATCTTGATATTTATTTCTCTGATATTGATATTCTTTGGCTAAAAAAATATGAGGAATGGCAAAGAGCGAATGGAGATGCAGAGAACTCTATTGGAATAAGATTCAGAACATTAAGAGTTGTCTATAATCATGCAATTGAAGAAAACCTTGTTAAAGAGGAATACTACCCATTCCGTAAATTCAAAATTTCAAGACTACATGAAGTTACAGCTAAAAGAGCAATTGTAAAAGAAGAAGTGATGCAAATTATCAACTATAATTATACCGGCAAAGACTTATATATTCATTTAGCCATTGATCTATTTTCATTCTCTTATTTCATGGGAGGCATCAATTTCATTGATATGGCTTACCTTACCCATGAAAACATAATAGATTCTCGATTAATTTACAGAAGAAAGAAAACAAGGAAACTCATCAAACTTCCTTTACTCTCCAAAGCCTCTGAAATTATCGACAAATACAAAACTGAAGGTAGTCCTTTTCTCTTCCCCATTTTATCAACATTCCATCAAACAGAAATTCAACAAAGGAATAGAATTCATAAAACAATTGTTAAAGTAAATCGGCGATTAAAAAACATTGGTAAAGAACTTGGGATAGATAAGAAATTGACAACCTATGTTGCTAGACACTCTCATGCAACCACATTAAAAAGAGCTGGTGTAAGTACATCTATCATCAGTGAAGCATTGGGACATAGTTCTGAAAAGGTAACCCAAATTTATCTGGATAGCTTTGAAAATACCCAAATGAGTAATGCAATGCAAAATTTATTGTAAAAAATGAACCTCTCTCCTAACTTAATTGCCAATGAGGAGAGAGGTTCTAATATTTTAAGTAATGAATCATCACTATAAAAAAGCTATGCAGCCTTTTCATCTTGAGATCCAGAGTTACTTAATTCCACTAATACACGCTTTACAGCGTCAATTAGCCTTGAAGCCTCGTTAAGTTGTTCTTCAGAAGCAGAACTTGTTAAACTAGAAAATCTAGCTTCTGATAATTCTCGCTCTGAAAAAAGTTCATCATTCAAAGCTTTCATCTCTTCACTATTGTAAACAGATGCAATTCCTAAAGAAAGAACTTTATCCATTTGTTTTTTCCCAGCAATAGCAATATTCTGGGCAACTGCAAATGGATTCAAACTTAACTCAAAACAATCTCTACAAAACCTCAAATTAGAAATCAATCTATTAACAACTGCATCTCTAAGATCAGATAAATAATGCTTTTTAGTAGCACCCTTTACCTGTTTCAAGGCTTCATCAAAAACCATTTTTTTTACTTCAACCTTTTCCTTTTGCACTTGACGAGAAAGAATATTTCTATACTTCTCACTCACTGCACAAAAAGAATCTTTTTGTCTTTTCTGACTTTTAATGATAACATTAGTAGTAACATTACCATTTTCTTGATTAGCATCAATTGCTTGATTTCCTGTAAAATTCAGTTTTCTTATCATAATTTATTACATTTTTAATTAATAAAAAAATAAAGAAAAACTAAAATTCCTCAACCATAAACCAAAAAAAATCAAAAATTCGGCGAAAGCTTTCAAAAAAAAATTCACCAAGCAAAAGAACTAAACAATCGCCTTACAAAAACACTCTGGTCATTGGCAAACCCATTATATCCCTGTAAGTCCAGCAAATATATAAATTATCATATAACATAACAATTATATTATAAAAAAAATATTCATAGATCACCCATCAAAGCCAATTTTAGCATTACAAACACCTCACCTTATCAATCACAGGATAAAAACACAACTCCACACCCTAAAATAGGCTCAAAATATAACTTCTTACCCTAAAATCATCTCACATCAAACTTCTCGTCAAATGAAATATTTAACCTCGACCATTCATTTTTTATCCTGCATAAAGCTATCCAACCTCAAAATGATATACCAGATTATAGCTATATAAAAAATAAACAAGTAAATAACTTCCCTAGCTCCCCCAATCATCAAACCTCTATAATCACACCATCCAAAAAACAATAAAACCTATCCTCCTCTCATTTCTTAATAAATGTAAAATTTTTCCTGCACTTCACTTGGAAATGTTGTGAAGGTTATATATCTTTGTAACATAATTAAAGGATATTCTACATCCTTCCTAGATACCATTTTACAGGGCAAATTTCCATTTCTACCTGTAAATAACACCATCCAGATAGATTATATCAAAATAGATAAACCTTTACATACAGGCTTATAAGATGTTAAAAATAACTCACGAGAAGTGATGTTTACCTTCAACACTTCAACCTGTTTTATATAGTAAAAATAACAATCGAAGTGTTGAAGGAGGATTAATAATTAATTAAATCTTAAAAGTTTATGGAATGTAAAAAGTTTACATTCAAGGAAAAGTTATCAGAAACAAGGTTTCTTGATGACTTGGATTTTAATGAAGAGTTTAAAATCTACGTGGATTGTCCAACAAGTGGTGGAAAATCCTATTACATTCTCAATTATCTAAAAGAGAGGGAGATAAAAGCTGTTTTTGTTGTTGATACCATTAACTTGGCAAAACAACTATCAGCACAATACCAGATACCATATTATACAGCAGATCATAGAGAAGATTTCAATTCAAGTTTAATCATCACCATCCAGCACCATATCCCTAAATTTGAAAGCAGGGAGACCGTGATTATTGATGAGGCTCACACTCTAGTCACACAAATTGGCTGGAAAGGGAGTACTATCGAAGAAGTGATGACTTCTCTAGAATTTTACAAGAGGATCATATTCCTCTCTGGCACACCTGTCACCAGTAATGATAATATATTTAAAGGGATGCAGGTGCTAAAAGCAAGGAAAGAGATTCCAGACAAAAGAGAGCTAGGGTTTGTCCCCTATAAAGATTTAGCAGGTGGGATTATTGAACTATGCTTGTTTGCAAGGAGGAACAACAAGATCCCTGTTATTTCTTTACTTGATAAATCCACCCTACTCCCCGAGGTTATAGAAGAATTGAAGAAGAGGGGGATTAAAAGAATTGCCGCTATTAATTCAGAAACAAAGGTTATCAAGAAAGAAGGGCAGAAGGTAGAGGAAGAGGATAAATTAATTGTCAAGGACATGGGAGCTGAAAGTGAAGGGGATAAAACCGATTACCTCTCCCAGCTAGTTAATGAATGCAGGATTGATGCAGAGGTGATCTTCACCACTTACACTCAAGGATATTCATTACTGGGAAAGAATTATTTCCTTGTTATCGCACCGGGGAAGAATAGACATACCTATGTTGACATTGTGCAAATGATGAACAGGTTTAGAGAGGATACTAGTGTTACATCTCTCATCCTCACCAATGCCACATGGGTAAAAGAAGAGGATAGTGGGATATACAATTTCCCTTCTATTTTTGATTTTCTAAAAGACCAGCTAACAACTGGTGCCAAAAAAAGGATGGATGAACTGGTGAAAATAACTAAAAGCACTAGGAAATTAAAAAGGCAGCTAAAATTACAAGCTAATGAATTTGACCAGTACATAAATGTGACCAGAGAGATTGATCACCAAGGGATAGCTTTTAGCGCTTTCAAGAAGATTAACTATACTATTTATGAACAATTACACAGGATGAATAAAGTCCTGCAATATTACAATATCACCCTATGCAATTCTGGACTTGAATCCAAACTAGTACTAGATTGTGGTAATGAAGAGAACAAGGAAAATAATAATGATAATAACAAAATTAATTATGACATGAAAAAACAAGAAACATTGAAAGCTATTGATTTGTTTTACAAGTCAAAACAACACGAGACAACTACCTTCATGGGCAAAGAGTACTCTCATCCAGTCTTGGGGGTGAAGATCGACAAGGATTCCCTGCAATATACTGTGGAAAGAACTTATAAAGAACTACTTACCCTAGGTTTACAGGATGAAGAGATTAGAGAATTGCAGGAACAACACCTGCACAACACTAAAAAGATGAATCAAGTGATCGCTTGCAAGAAGATCAGGCATAGCACTGATCCCACCTTGATCACCTTCAGAACCCTCCTACTCTCAGAGTTTAAAGTGGGTGAAAGGTTAACCGGTGAGGAGATCACTGAAAGGATGAACAAGTTACTTGTTAGAAACAGGATGGAAAAGATGTTACATAATAATGCTGTCCAATATTTTAGATTGTTGTTTCACACTAAAGAGTATAACAATCATGGAAGAAGTTACGAGATTATTGAAACCTTCTAACTACTTCCAATCAATGAAAATCTTGTAAACCATCCAGATGAAAAAGCCACTGGAACAGGTGAATTTCTTTACCCCCTGTTTTGGAACATTATAGAGATACAGGTAAAATCATCTATTCCATGTAGAATAAACACCACAAGCAAGCATTAACTAGATAAAAGAAGTGAAGGTTACAGCTATATTTAATAACTAGTAGCTCTTCACTCTTTCCCTCTCCCTACACTTCTACATGATTATTACTTTAAAAATAACAGTTTGAAATGTTGGGAGAGAATTATCATTTACTACAAACTTAAAACAAAACAACATGAAGAAAAAAGAAAAAAAAGAGAAGGAGCAATCTCCAAGTTTCGTTCCATTTAAAATAACGGAACATTACAATCATTCAACTGATATTGAATACCTCAATCATGATCTACTTCGAGAAGGTTCAGCGAAGTTATGGCAGCATTTACAAGAACTGGCAAGGAGTGGGAAACTAAAAACAATTCTAGTTGATATTTAATTCATCAAGCAATCACTGAAAAGTGGTTGCTTTTTTTATACCCATGCTACACTTTTGATAAATAAGCCTTATCCTTTTCCCCCCTCTGGCATCCATCTCTCCCATCCTTTTCCTTTTAGAATGATGATGATAAAAATTAAAAAGGAAACATTCATTCCCCCTCATACACTTTGATTGATATATATACTATAATATATACCATTGAAGTGTTGGGAGAGGATGATTGATTAGCTTGTTATTTTTATAAAGATGGTACAAGTTGAAAATTTATCAAGCTAAGTGAGTGATTAGACTATTCAACCTCACATCCCCCAGTATGACCTTAATTAAAAACAAAATGGAAGTGGGTAACTTGTAATGAAACTTCATTCATGTTATCCACTTCTCTATTTAAAACCAGTGTCTTATCAATTAAATTTATAATCATGAATGAAAAGAATCTATCATCACCAATTATCAGTGAAACTAGAACAGGAGAAGGTTGTAATGATTTAACACTATTATCAGAGGTGGAGATTAAATACAAGCCAGAGGTTAAACCCAAGGATAGACCAAGGGTCACGATGGCGATGGAGGCATATAAACTCATCAGACCCTTTTTTGAGGGTTGTTTATATCACCATGAAGAGGCATGGGTGATGCTATTAAATACAAGCTGTAAAGTGTTAGGTGTCGCAAGATTGAGTGTCGGGAATCAAGAGCATACTATTATAGATCCCAGAACCACCTTGCAATTGATGATAAAGACTAATGCAGTCAATCTAATTATATTCCATAATCACCCAAGCCAGAGTTTGGCCTTTAGTCCAGAGGATATAAAAATAACCAAGAACATGATGGAGGCTTGCAAGCTGTTAAACATGAATTGTCTGGATCATATCATCGTGGGGGAAGATGGTTATTCCAGCTATTCAGAGGAAGGTTACTAGAGGGAATAATTATAGTCAAAATAGATAGATAAAAAATTTGAAAGGAATTTAAAATGGTACATGGTGATGTTCGTGGTCGCTTTTATTGGTTACATCATTGTCTTGTTCACCATCTATCCCAGATCAGCAATAGTGGAATCTTGTGCTGTTTTTATCTTTTTTATAATCCTGTTACTATCCAAGAGGGGGTAAGGATTTTCACCTCTTTGGTTGTTTATACTGGATATACAGCCAGAGGGGTGAATTGTAGAATGGTTATATATTAAGAGTGATTGCAAGCTATTCACACTGAAATTTAATACTTTTGCCATACAGCCACCCCTGTTGAGCGTTTGTAGAATGCTAATTATTATTTACATTTGTGGTGTCCTTTGGAGTGATCTAGGGGGCAGACATATTAATAAGAAGTGTTTGGTTTTATCCTTATCTTTAAAATCGCCAAATTTAAAAGACTAAAGGGATAAACGGTACAAACGCTCATGCTTGCCATATATAATTCTAAATATATACTGGTTTAGTGTGGGGTGGCTGTTTATTTTTAGTCAGGTGTTTGGCGATACCTAAAGATAGATAAACTAGCAATCTCCACACTTCTTTTTTTTAATAACTTACCACTAGGAGATTGGGGTAGTAAAGTTATTTCATTGTATGGAACATGGAAAGATTATCACTTGGGCAACAGAAGTAACCCAAGAGCTATTACAAAAAGGCAACCCAATCCATGAGGCTGATATTATAGATGGGATTATAACAAAATTCAACAAGGTAAAACAAGAGAAATATTCTATTGCTAAAGAAACAAATAACAAGAGTGACCTAGTTATATCTTACAAGGAAAAGCCTCTTCTTATATACGAGTTCAAACAATATTTCAAACCGATCAGAAATACTGAAATTGGACAGGTAAAAGAAGATTTCAATAAACTATATAAAGCACACCAAACAAATTTTCCTTGTAAAACCTATTTTGTACTGGTTAGTGCAACTCCTTACATTGAAGATGCAGAAATTAAAAACATGGACAACTTCATGGATTTATCTAAAGGATTGAACAAAGGATTTCAATTAAATCACATCAACAAGACTATTCATTTATACAACAGGAAGAGATCAATCCAACCTAATTTTTGTGTGTTAAGCTGGGAAATCAAATGATTATCACAAATACTTTTTATTAACAATTTAAAATTAAACATCATGAAAAAAATTTTTACTTTATTAGTTATGGTTGTTTTAGCAGCTTGTTGGACATCATGTTCTGATGATGATGATAATAATAAGGATGA
>OJSE01002432.1_pt1 | contig 20087 bp, 22 predicted proteins | sample 1599351 | NCBI WGS metagenome assembly OJSE01 (sample SAMN04168656, study PRJEB22393) | human gut metagenome | biome: human gut microbiome; feature: stool | host: Homo sapiens | collected 2014-03-17 | reverse complement strand
GCAAGCTGGAGATCATCCAGGTTGCGGATGAGAAGACGCCGGACGGTGCCAGCGAGGCAGTGGAGACGCAGATCAAAGAAAAAGAAGGCGAACGGATCCTTTCCAATATCAAGGACGGAAGTTTTGTCGTTGCTCTCGCGATCAATGGAAATATGCTGGATTCTGAGGAGCTTGCGGCAAAAATAGAAAAATGGGGTGTGTCCGGGATCAGCCAGATCGTGTTTATCATCGGCGGATCGTTAGGTCTTTCAAACCAGGTCCTGGTACGGGCCGATTACAAGCTGAGCTTTTCAAAGATGACATTCCCGCACCAGCTCATGCGGGTCATTCTTCTGGAGCAGATTTACCGGAGTTACCGGATCATTCAGGGAGAACCTTACCATAAATAGCGTGTATTTGTTACTTTTCACGGGGAGGATATTCCGAACCGAAAATTCCGCATGAGACAGCAGTGATTGCGGATTGAAACAAGGAGGCAAAAACGAGTGACAGAGGAACAGAACGCAGGGAAGATCTTTCTTTTCTGTAAGGAACCTTCACCGGAGCGGATCATGAAATGCCTGCGGGACGCATTTGACGTTCCGGGCAGTGTTCATGATGCGGACCTGAAACTTCATAACGGGGATCTGGATGTGACGATCCGGGTATATTGTGAGAGTGCGGGCGGCGAAGAACAGGAGCTTGTCCGTGGCTGGTCAGACCGGTCGCGTGGGCATTTTTCCAGAGTTGAGACTGCCGCGGTGGATGTGAAGACGAATCTTCTTTATCAGTTGGAGGGAACCGAGAGCATTGTTTCGGTGGATTATACATTTGAGGGGGAGGAGTCCGAATTCCTGACAGAGGAAGAGGAGTCTGCAAAGAGAAATATGGAGCAGACGCTGTTCGGCGTTCTTTCTACTCTTCGGGCTGTCATGGCGTTCCGGGGTGAAAAGAGAGGATTTTACTGTCTGGACGCATCCGGGATGGAGAAGCTGATCCTGGATGGAAACGGAAACAGTGAGATGGAACGGTTTCTGCCCTACAAGTCGGTTGGATATGTCCCGGGAAATGATATCGAGGCAGAGCAGTTGAACAGGAGAGAGGGAAACCGCAGGGAATTTGAGGCTCATGGAGTGTATGTTCCGGTATTTTATCCACTTCTGGAAACAGAGGCGGAGGCGGACTGCCGGACACCTTATGAGATCGCGGCCCGTGCGGTAGCACTTCTTCTCGTGGCGGCATTCTCCGAAGCGATGCTTGCTGCGAAGATGGACCAGAAAGAGGCGCTTGAATTTATCGGAAAAAGGATCCGTGAGTTCGGTGCGGAGGACTTTTTCTCGCCGAAAGAATGGAAATATCTGCATGATGAGGAGCCGAAGGAATCGGAGAAGATCTCTTACTCCTGGCAGTACGAAAATCTGCATGTGATGGAGTGGGCGCTGGGGCTGATCGAGGGACCGCTTGATTTCCCGGATCATTTCTGTGACGTGGCGGAAGCTGCGCGGATCCTGACATCGTTCCATTCAATGCGGGAGATCCTGGATGCGGCAAAACCGAGATCTCCGAAGGAGCTTCTCGATGCCTGTGACATGATCTTCTGCCTGGACTGGGCCTGCACCGATACGCGGATGCGGGATCTTCCGACGCCGGCAGGGATGGACGGCGGCGTGGTTTTTGAGCGCCATAAAGCTTTGAACTGGCTCGTGGGGGTCGGGGAAAAGGCGGACTGGGATTATGTGCCGGTGGATACATGATAAAGAGAGCGAACTGTGGGCGTGAAAAGTAACGAAGCGAGGTTACAGTACACGGGCTCTCCATGCCCGCGCACTGTAACAGGATTTTGCCGATGCTCCGCATTCCGAATCGGCAAAATCCGCGACCAAAACTGTATCATACGGAATTTTCAGTTCAGAAAATTCCTACCCGTGAAAAGTAACAAAGCGAGTGCATTGCAGGGCAGGAAACTGTGATGCGCTTTTTTTCTTGCTTTTTTTAGCACGTTGTAGTATAATTACGGCACTGCGATAAAGACAAATGTCCACGCTGCGCGGTCATGAAGCGGAAGCGAAACAGAAACGCTGTCGATACCGGATCCTGTATCCGGACCGGAGAAAGATGTGGAAAGAAAACCGGAGACTTTTCTGATCGCTGGTCAGGGAAAGGAAGACCGGGATAAAGGAGAAAAATACCATGGGAGAGAAAAAGGTGATCAAAGCGGCGCTCCTCGGTGCCGGAACGGTTGGAAGCGGAGTGTATGCGCTCTCTGAGATGTTAAAGGATGAGATGTTTCAGAAAACGGGAGCTAATCTGGAGATCAAGAAGGTCCTGGTGAGGAACACAAAAAAAGAGCGCCCGGGAATCCCGAAGGAGGTCCTGACGGACAACTGGAAGGAAATCCTGGAAGATGATGAAATCCAGCTGGTCATCGAACTGATGGGCGGCGTGGAGCCGGCGAGAACTTATATCGTGGAGGCGCTTGAGATAGGAAAACAGGTTGTCACGGCAAACAAGGATGTGCTCGCGGAGTACGGACAGGAGATCCTGACACTTGCGGAAAATAATGGATGCGATATCCAGTTTGAGGCTGCCGTTGCCGGTGCGATCCCGATCATCCGGCCGTTAAAGCAGAGTCTTGCAGGAAGTATGCTGACGGAGATCATGGGAATCGTCAACGGGACCACGAACTACATTCTGACGAAAATGTCGGAAGAGGGAATGGATTATCAGGAAGCGCTCGCGAAGGCGACGGAACTTGGCTACGCGGAGGCGGATCCGACGGCTGATGTGGAAGGTTACGATGCGGGCCGAAAGATCGCGATCATGTCCTCCCTGGCATTCAACTCCAAGGTGACATTCAAAGATGTCTACATGGAAGGGATCACAAAGATCACCTCCGATGACATCCGCTATGCAAAGGAATTCGGCTATGTGATCAAACTTCTCGGTGTCACAAAGCTGGTGAACAATGAGATCGAGGTCAAGGTTCACCCGATGCTGATCCCGGAGCAGCATCCGCTCGCGACAGTCCGCGATTCGTTCAACGCAGTGTTTGTCCATGGTGAGGCCTGCGATGACGCGATGTTCATGGGACGCGGTGCAGGAAAGATGCCGACAGCCAGCGCTGTCATGGGTGATATCATCATTGTCATGAGAAATATCGTCCATGACAACTGTGGATGGAACGGCGGCGTTGCATATAAGAATTATCCGGTAAAACCGATCGAGGAGACGAGATCGAGATATTTCCTCCGCCTTCAGGTTGCGAACAAGCCGGGCGCTCTGGCGAATATCGCGGGAGTTCTCGGAAACAACGATGTAAGCATCGCCCAGGTCGTACAGAAACGTGCGAGAGACGGTGTGGCGGAGCTCGTTGTGATCACGGATTCCGTGCTGGAGAGACATTTCAACGATGCGCTGATGATCGTGAAAGGAATGTCTGTATTGCGGGAGGTTTCCGGGATCATTCGTGTATACGGAGATTAAGAAAGAACAGGATGTTAATTGTAAAAAGGCAGATCTGCCTGGTTGGAAATACTTCTGACCGGTAGATCTGCTTTTTTTATCAGAAGACAGTAATTTTCTTCCCAAAACTGCGGACTTTTAGAGCAAAACGCAATTTCCTTCCCAAAATTGCGGACTTTCAGAACAAGATCGACCAAGTCATATTTCCGGACTTGTCTCATATGATGTATCACAGAATGGAAGGGAGGATGGCGGATTGAAGGCTGAAATGGTCCAGAGATTTCTGGAGCAGGTGATCACGGAGAAAGAACCAATACGGGAAATCAGGATACGGATTGGAAAGCCGGTGTTCGTTCTGGATTCGGAGGGGGAAAAAATCCTGAATTTTGATGAAAAAAGAGGAAATACAGAATTACTGCGGATAGAAGATGAGAAAGAAAATTCAGGAATCGAGAATGGGAGCATGGCGGATTCCGAGCTGATCCGAGCTCTCATGGAAATCTTTGCAAGACATTCCCTCTATGCCTACGAGCGGGAGATCAGCCAGGGATTTCTCACGATCCGCGGCGGACATCGGATCGGGATCACGGGAAAAGCAGTGGTGGAGTCCGGACATGTAAAAACAGTCCGGGATATCTCATCCTTAAACATCCGCATCGCCCACGAGATAAAAGGATGCGCGAAATCCGTGCTGCCGCATCTTCTGTCAGGGGAAGAGTTTCTTGATACGCTGGTGATCTCCCCGCCGGGAGCCGGAAAGACTACCCTTTTGCGTGATCTGATCCGGGAACTTTCCAGCGGGGGATCATGGGGATCCGGGAAAAACGTGTCCGTGGTGGACGAGCGTTCGGAGATCGCAGCCTGTTTTGGCGGGGTCCCGCAGTGTGACCTCGGTCCCCGGACGGATGTGATGGACGGCTGTCCGAAAGCCGTGGGCATGCTCATGATGCTGCGCTCCATGGCACCGCAGGTACTGGCGGTCGACGAAGCGGGCGGGGAGGAGGAGATCCGGGCGATGAAATACGCGATGAAATGCGGGTGCCGGATCCTCGCCACGGTCCATGGAGCGGACATGGAGGACATCATGAAACGTCCGGCGTGGAGAGACATCGTGGGCGAAAAGATATTTTCCCGATATGTGGTCCTCACTGGGGTACCGACACCTGGAACTGTGGCGGAGATCTATGATGAATCTGTATGTCAATGCAGAGAGAAAAGCACCTGTGAAGACAGGTATGCAGCGGCAGCATTCAGTTACCGATCTCAGCTGAGGATGACCGGAAAATGGGAGAATGAAAAGATATGAAATATGTGGGACTTTTATGCATGGCGGCAGCGGTGGTGGCGGGCGGTTTTCTGATGGCGGGGGAGTGGGAAGCACGGGTGAAGATCTTGCTGCTCTTCCGTCGGATGATGGTCTATCTGAAGAGCCGGATCCTCTACTCGAATGAGACGCTTCCGGAGGCTCTGAAGGAAGTCGGAACACGATTTGCGGACGAGAAAAGCGGGATGGAAGCGGAAGCAGGGCTTTTTTTCCTGAGAGTGGAAAAACGGATGGAGGAAGAACGCGGAAAATCATTTTCTGAGATATGGAAAGAGGAGCTGGACAGACTTCCGGAGGATTTGCCGATGAGAAACGATGATCTTCAGGCACTCCGGTCGCTGGGGGAAAATCTCGGATATGCGGACAAAACGACCCAGGAGCGGACGATCCTTTTCTATCTGGAACAGGCGGATGACTCGCTTGTTTTCCTGAAAAAGGAGACGGAGAGCCGGACGAAGCTTTACCGGTCGCTTGGAATGGCAGCGGGACTTTTCATTCTGGTGCTCTTTGCGTAAAGGAGGGGAAACATGGGGGTAAATCTGATCTTTAAGATCGCGGCGGTGGGGATCCTGGTTTCGGTGATGTGCCAGGTTTTAAAGCACAGCGGGCGGGAGGACCAGGCATTTCTCACGAGTCTCGCGGGTCTGATTCTGGTCCTGTTCTGGATCGTACCGTATATCTATGAATTGTTTGAGACGATCAAAAACCTGTTTTCACTGTGAGGGGGAATGACTATGTCTGTGGTACAGGCGGCGCTTTTGGGGCTTACGGCGATCCTGTTTGCGGCTCAGCTGAAGCCGTTGAAGCCGGAGTACGCGGTCTATCTCGTTCTGGCGGCATCCATCGGGATCGGATTTCTGGGACTTGCAAAGCTCGGAGTCCTTCTCGAGACTTTGCGGGAGATCGGAAACGGGATCCGGATCCGGCATGTGTATTTGACAACACTTCTCCGGATGGCGGGGATCACTTACATCGCGGAGTTCACGTCTGGGATCTGTAAGGATGCGGGATATTCGGCGGTGGGGACACAGGTGGAGATGGTGGGAAAACTCGCGATCCTGGCGGTGAGCGCACCGGTTGTTCTGTCACTCGTGGAGTCATTGAAGGTGTTTATGGAATGAAAAGATCGGGAAAACGTAGGGGATCTGCGGTGCTGATCCGGTTCATGCTCATGATCATGGGGCTTTTTGTGGGGAACTTTTTTAGGACAATTCCCGCATTTGCGGCGGAGCCGGGGGATCCCGGGCAGGAAGTATGGACACAGGATGCGGGGAGTACGGCTCTTGATCTTTCAGAGATCGAGAATTATCTGGACCGGATCGGGGAACAGAAAACGGCGGGAATGACATTTGGGGAATTGATGAACATGATCCAGGCAGGGGACATGGAGAAAATCTTTTTGTATGGAAGAGACCGGATCGCCTCCGCGTTATTTTCGGAAATCAGGACAAACGCATCATTTCTCGCGGAGATCCTGATCCTGTCCCTGTGCGGGGCGGCCTGCTCCGGTTTCTTTGGGATCTTTGGCTCCGGCCAGCTGTCGGAGACGGGATTTTATGTGATCTGCATCTGTGTGCAGACCTTTCTGGCGGCTGGCTTTTTTTCCAGCATCCGGATCGCGGAGGAGACGACGGGGGAGATCCTGGGATTCATGAAAGTGATGCTCCCGGCCTACTTTCTTGCAGTGACGATGGCGGGCGGGGCGGTGACATCCGCCTCGGTCTGCGGGTTTACGATCGGAGCCATCGGAGTGATCCAGACGGTAGTCTCCGGATTCCTTCTGCCGGTCATGAAACTTTACATGGTGATTTCCCTGGTCGGAAATCTGTTCCGGGAGGAGATGTTCTCGGTGATGACGGAGCTTCTGGGAAAGGTTGTGGGGTGGACGGTGAAGACCATGTTCGGGATCGTTGTGGGATTTCATCTGATCCAGGGGCTGGTACTTCCACAGGCGGATGCCATGAAAAACGCGGCGGTCATGCGGGCGGTCGAGGCAGTCCCCGGGGTCGGCGCAGGGGCCGGAGTGGTTTCTGATCTTCTTCTGGGATCGGCGGTCCTGATCAAGAATACAGCCGGAGCAGCGGCAGTGGCAGTCCTGCTTTTTCTGGCAGCAGTTCCGATGGTGAAGCTTACAGTCCTTATGGTGCTTTACTATCTGGCGGCAGCCGTGATGCAGCCCGTGTGCGACAAACGGCTGACGGCATGTATAACGCAGAATGCCGCCGGACATGGGATGCTGCTGAAGATCGTGGGGTACTCGCTGGCACTGTTCGTCGTGACGATCGCGGTGATCAGCTATTCGACGAACGCGGTGTATTATGCGGGATGAACAAAATGAGAATATGCAGTTTTGAAGATGCGGAGCGGGTATGGAAGTCTGAAAAATCAGACGGATGTTTTGGAAGTGGTGTGAGCAGCGGTGGAAAAGTGAGGTGAACGGCATGAAAGCAGTGGAAAACTGGGTGCGTGACATCGTATTTTACATGATCTTTGTGACGATGGTCATGAACCTTCTGCCGGATCCGAAATATGAGAAATATCTGCGGCTGTTTGCTGGCGCGGTCATGATCCTTCTGGCGTTTGGACCGGTATTACGGATCACGGGGATGGAGACGGCGATGGCGGGGATCTTTGAAAAGATCACATTTGAGAATGATGTCCGGACGCTGAAGGAAGAGCTGGGGGCGGCAGATGAGCGCCGGATCAGGGAATTTTATGGGCGATACCGGGCCGCGGCGGAGGCGGATATCCGGTCGATGGCGGAGCATGACGGGCTGGAATGTGAGAGCGTTTCGGTCGATGTGGCGGAAGCCGGGAATATCAGCTATGTGAAGCTGGTGGTCAGGGGCAGGCAGGATCAGACCGGGGTGGGGATCGCCTCGGTGAGAAGAAAGATAGGAGCGTATTATGGAGTGGAAGAACAGGACATTGAGGTCGATGTTAAAAGGAAATAAGGAGAAAGTGCTCTTTTTATTCTGTTCCGGACTGCTTTTGTTTGTGATCTCGCTTCCGGACAGCGGAAAGACGGATCCCGGGTGGAATAATCGTGCGGCGGAGGTCCTGGCCGATGTGGGGGATGAGAGTGCGGCGGATCCCAGCGCCGGTTCGGAGACGGCAGCAAAGGAGGAGAGTGTTTCCTACGAGGCGGAGCTGGAGCGGCGGATCCGGGAACTTTTAAGGAGTGTGGACGGCGTCGGGGAGGCGGATGTGATGGTAGTCTTAAAATCCTCGGAGGAGAGAGTCTGGCATGTGGATAAGAGCAGCACCTCCTCGGTGACGGAGGAGAGCGGGGCGGATTCCGGGAGTTCCAGGATCATACGGGAGGAAGATCAGTCGGAGAGCACGGTGATTGACGGGAAGAGCCAGTCGCCGGTGATGGAAAAGGAGGTGAAGCCGGAACTCTCAGGGATCATCATCAGCGCGGACGGGGGAGGAAGCGCGGTGATCCGGGCGGAGATCACGGAGGCCATGGAGGCGCTCCTCGGGCTTCCGGCAAACAAGATCAAGGTGATGAAGCGGGCGGCAGGGGAATCCTGAGAAGAAATTCTCCGGGGCGGGATCCGGCTGTGGAACTTTCGGATGTCCGGAATGAGTGTATGGTGCCGGGAAAATAGATCGGTATTCTGCCGGGACTGCATATTTTAGGCGTGGAATCATAGAATGGAAGTATGAAAGTATGGGAAAGAAGGAGTTTTGCGATGAAACGGATCTTCAGAAGGAATCAGATCATTATCACGACACTGGCAGTCATGATTGCGGCGGCGGGATACCTGAATTACTCGTCGAAGAAGGAAGTGGCGGGGGCAGAGGTGTACGAGGCGGGGATGATGGACATTTCCGATTCGGACATTCTGGCGGAGAATCAGGCGAAGAGCGGAGTGGATGATGGAAGTCTCACGGAGATCGCAAGTCTGGACGGAGACGGCGAAGAGAAACTTCCGGATGGAAATGAGGTGGCTGCGGTGCCGGAGAGTGCGGAGGTTTCTGGATCTGAGGCTGCAGGGGAGGAGACCGCGGCAGCGGGGATCGAGAATCCGGGCGAGGCGGTGCTCACAGGCGGAACGGGGATCTCTGAGTACATAGCGGGGGTTCAGCTTGGAAGGGAGCAGATCCGGGCGAAGAACAAGGAGACGTTGATGCAGATCATCAACAGTGACCAGATCTCGGAGGAGGAGAAGCAGACGGCGATCCAGAACCTGATCGGTCTGACGGAGGTTTCGGAGAAGGAGAATGCGGCGGAGACGCTTCTCAAGGCGAAGGGCTTTGTGGACCCGGTGGTCAGCATTACGGACGGGAAGGCGGACGTTGTTGTGAACGCGGCATCGCTCACGGACCAGGAGCGGGCGCAGATCGAGGATATCGTGAAGAGAAAGACGGAGATCGGGGCGGACGGGATCGTGATCACGCTGCTGGATGCGGAGGAGTGATGGGAACATGGCAGAGGATGAGAAAAAGAGCTATGCAACAGGGGGAGAAAATGGTATAATAACAGTATCTTTGATATACAGGAGGTAATTATTGTGGCAGCGGAAACAGAGAGAAGCAGTCATAAGGTTTATGAAAAGGACAAAATCGGAGAAGTCCGGATTGCGGATGAAGTCGTGGCAATTATTGCCGGCCTGGCAGCAACTGAGGTCGAGGGCGTGGATTCCATGGCTGGAAATATCACAAATGAGCTGGTTGGAAAGCTTGGAATGAAGAATCTTTCCAAGGGCGTGAAGGTGGAAGTGACAGAGGAACATGTGAGTGTGAATATGGCTCTGAACCTGAAGTATGGATATAGTATTCCGGATGTCTGCGAGAAGGTGCAGGAGAAGGTTAAGAGTGCGATCGAGAACATGACGGGGCTTACGGTGCTTGATGTGAATATTAAGATTGCCGGGGTCAGCATGGAAGAAAAGTAAAGATTATGACTGCGTGAGGGCAGAATCCCCAGAAGACTGGGGATCCTGCCCTTTTTGGCAAACTTATTCTATTTCGATGGTGTAGTTATAGCTGTAGGTATGGACGTAAAGCATATGATCTTGATACACGAGGAGATCAGGCTGTTTTTTTAGTTTCAGGCGGGAGAGGATTTCGCCGGTGTGAAGATCAAGCTGATAGAGGTAGTCGTCCTCGGAGGTGAAGCCGTATCCGCAGAGGATGACATTGTCTTTTACGATAAAGTTCATGGAGTTATAAGTCTGGTCAGCGCTTCGCCAGAGGAGTTTATTATCTTCCAGATCATAGGCGAACATGAAACAGGTATCCGGCTGGGCATAGCCGTTTGTCACGCTGGCTCCATAGAAGATTCCGTCCCTTAGACAGGCGTTATTTCCGTTGATGTACCATTTGTCGGTGGGATAGGTTAAGACATACAGGCAGTTTCCGGTACCGTTCTCAAAAATATAAAGTTCTTCGCCGGACCAGAGGTACTGGTAGTTGTCATCATAAAAGTTGTTCCAGTCGGTGCCGATCATGGGGAGGGATAATCCTTTACTGTCGTACCATTCGTTTGCAAAATCGATACCGTTTTCTTCTTCGGATACGATCTTTAAATCAAAAGGAGCGGCGGCATCACTGGTGGGATGTGTCTCCTTGACTGTGGACAGGTTGATGGTAATGTATTTTGTCTCAGATTCAGAGCTGCTTTCTGCCGTTGTTTCTGTAGCATTTTTAGAAATGTCTTCTGTCTCTGTTTTTAATTCGATTTCAGAAGTTTGTATCGCTGTTTCTGTGGGAGCCTCTGTTGAAATCGTGTTTTTCTCAGCGCCGCATCCTGATAATAGCATGCACAGGATGATGAACGGCAGACATTTTACTTTGTCCATTGTATTATTTTCCTTTCTGAGGGGAATTTGGAATTCTGAAGGGATCAGAAAGAGTATACCATATTATAAGGATAAAAAAAACATCTCTCACATAAGGACTTGTGAAAGTATACATTTTCATGTATAATCCTAAATTAGGAGTACTCTGTTCTGCGCTCACATCTGCAGAAGCTGCAAAAGGCAGTTTTTCGGGATACATGGCGGCAAAAAGAGCAGTTCAGAGAGAATGACAATCAGAGCAGCACGGACTGTCGGAAAAGACAGTCGGTCCGTTCAGATAAACGGAGGTAGAAAAGTGACCAGAAGGGAAGCCAGAGAACATTGTTTTAAAATGCTGTTCTGCCAGGATTTTTACCCGGCAGAGGAGAAGGAAGAGCAGTTAGAGAGATATTTTGAAGCGCCGAAGGAGGACGTGACCGGCGAAGACGGAAAAGATGAGATCCTTCATGATCCGTTTGAGAAAGAAGAGGATCGCGCATACCTCGAAAAACGCGTCGAGAAGATCATGGAGCTGATCCCGGAGATCGATGAGAAGATCAACGAGATCGCGGAAGGCTGGAGAACAAGACGTATGGGTAAAGTCGAGCTTACGATCTTACGTCTTGCTGTGTTTGAGATGAAATATGACGAGGAGATCCCGGAGAAGGTTGCCATCAACGAAGCAGTTGAACTCGCAAAGAAATTCGGCGGAGATGAAGCTCCGGCGTTTGTAAACGGTATCCTTGCAAAACTGATCCAGAAAGGCAATTAAACGATGGCAGGTGTTTACTCTGTTACACAGGTAAATTCATACATCAAAAATATGTTTGCACAGGACTTCCTTCTTCGCCGCCTGTCGGTGAAGGGGGAAGTTTCCAACTGTAAGTATCACAGTTCCGGACATATTTATTTCACGCTGAAAGACGGAGGCGGAACACTTCAGGCTGTCATGTTCGCAAGCCAGCGACGCGGTCTCAACTTTAAGCTCGCCGAGGGACAGCAGGTTGTCGTAAAAGGAACCGTGGATGTCTACGAGCGGGACGGAAAATACCAGCTCTACGCGTCAGAAATCGAACTTTCCGGGCGCGGGGACCTGTATCTGAGATTTGAAAAACTCTTAAAAGAGCTGGAAGAGATGGGAATGTTCGACCCGCAGTATAAGCGGCCGATCCCACGGTTTGCGAAGACGGTCGGGATCGTGACGGCTCCGACGGGGGCGGCGATCCGTGATATCATGAACATCGCGCACCGGAGAAATCCGTATGTCCAGCTGATCTTATACCCGGCTCTGGTTCAGGGAGACGGGGCGAAGGACAGTATCGTGAAGGGGATCCGGACGCTCGATGCGATGGGACTGGACGTCCTGATCGTCGGGCGCGGCGGCGGTTCGATCGAGGATCTGTGGGCGTTTAACGAGGAGGAGGTCGCGAGAGCGATCTTTGCGTGCAATACGCCTGTGATCTCGGCGGTCGGTCACGAGACGGATGTGACGATCGCGGACTATGCGGCGGATCTTCGGGCGCCAACACCATCGGCGGCGGCTGAGCTTGCGGTGTTTGACTATTTCCAGTTCCAGATGGATCTGAACGCGAGAAAGCAGCGTCTGATGAAGGAGATGGCGACATGTCTGGACCGGACGAAGAACAGGCTGAGGCAGGATATGCTGACGCTTCGGTTTTATGATCCGAAGAGCCAGTTAAATGAGAAGAAAAAGCGGTTGGCAGATGCGGAGGATACATTGCTCCGGCTGATCGCGCAGAGGCAGCAGGAGGCAAGAAGAGATCTTCAGAATGCTGAGACGCTGCTTCAGAGAGAGATGAAGGACCGACTTGCCGCGGACAAGAGAAATCTTGCGGTGAAGAGTGCCAGACTCTGGGGACTTTCCCCGTTAAAGAAGATCAGCGATGGTTTTGGATTTATCACGGACGGAGACGGAAAGCGTCTGGAGACCGTGGAACAGGCAGTACCTGGAAGCCGGATCACAGTCCGTGTGAAAGACGGACGGATCGGAGCGACCGTGAACAACGTGGAAAACTATGACATCAGGACATCAGGACAGGAAAAACTGTCGCAGTGAGGAAAGACTATGGATGACGAGACAAGAAAAAAGATGAATGTAGAGGAGACGTTTGCGGCGATCGATAAGATCATCGGAAGGCTGGAAAAGGGAGACGGATCCCTGGAAGAAGCTTTTGCGGACTATGAAGAAGGTATGAAGCTCGTAAAGAGCTGCAATGAAAAGATCGAAATGATCGAGAAGAGGATCCTTGTTTTGAGCGGAGATCAGGCGGAGGGAACGAAAGATGACGGACAGTTTTAAGGAAAAGTTCAGACAGGCGGTCGCAGAGACCGAGACAGTCGTATATTCTTATCTTCCGGAGGAGACCGGGCACCAGAAGACGATCTTTGAGGCGATGAATTACAGCGTGAAGGCGGGCGGAAAGCGTTTGAGACCGCTGCTGATGCGGGAAGTATACCGTTTATTCGGCGGGAACGGACCGGAGATCGGGCCGTTCATGGCGGCGATGGAGATGATCCACACGTCCTCACTGATCCACGACGATCTTCCGTGTATGGACAATGACGAGTACCGCCGCGGAAAGCTGACGACCTGGAAAGCGTACGGATATGATATGGCGGTCCTTGCGGGCGATGCACTGATGATCTACGCGTTTGAGGTGGCTTCAAAGGCATTCACGATGGGAGCGGACCCTGCGAAGGTCGGACGTGCGATCGGGATCCTTGCGGAGAAGACCGGGATCTACGGTATGATCGGTGGACAGACCGTAGATGTGGAGCTGACCGGAAAGGCGGTCCCGAGGGAGAAACTTGATTTTATCTACCGCTTAAAGACAGGAGCTCTTTTAGAGGCCTCCATGATGATCGGCGCAGTCCTTGCCGGTGCATCCGATGAGGAGATCCGGGAAGTCGCGACAATGGCGTCCGAGGTTGGACTTGCATTCCAGATCCAGGATGACATCCTCGATGTGACGAGCACCCAGGAAGAGCTTGGAAAGCCTGTTTTAAGCGATGAGAAGAACCAGAAGACCACATATGTGACGCTGGAAGGTCTTGAGAAGGCAAAACAGGATGTCAAAGAGATTTCCGACCGGGCAGCGGGAAGACTTGCCGGTCTGCCGGGAAAGAATGAATTTCTGTATGACATTATTGAAATGCTCGTAAACAGGAAAAACTAAGGAAGAAAAATATGTAAGGGAGTAGTCTGGAAACATGCTGCTTGATCATATAAAACAGTCTTCGGACATCAAAAAACTGAAAGAAGACCAGTATCCGGAGCTCGCGAGGGAGATCCGCCAGTTCCTGATCGAAAAGATAAGTAAGACCGGAGGTCATCTTGCCTCAAACCTTGGCGTTGTGGAGCTTACGATGGCGCTGCATCTGGCGTTCGATCTGCCGAAGGACAAGATCGTCTGGGATGTGGGACATCAGGCTTACACGCACAAGCTTTTAAGCGGAAGAAAGGCCGGATTCGACGATCTGCGCCAGTTCGGCGGGATGAGCGGGTTCCCGAAGCGAAAAGAGAGCCCGTACGATGCGTTCGACACGGGACACAGTTCCACTTCGATTTCCGCAGGGCTTGGGATCGCCCAGGCACGGGAGATCACGGGCGAAGAATATTCGGTGATCTCTGTGATCGGAGACGGCGCGCTGACCGGCGGAATGGCCTACGAGGCATTAAATAATGCTGCCCAGATCAAAAAGAACTTTATCATCGTGCTGAACGACAACGAGATGTCGATCTCTAAGAACGTCGGCGGTATGTCACGGTATCTGAGCAGTGTCCGCACGAAGGAAGGTTATGCGGAGCTGAAACTCAAGGTGGAACGGGGACTTTCCTCGATCCCGGTGATCGGAAAGCCGATGGCATATGGGCTTTACCAGTTAAAGAACGGGATCAAGCAGTTTCTCGTCCCGGGAATGCTGTTTGAGGATATGGGGATCACCTATCTGGGACCTGTTGACGGACATGATGTGAAAACGATGATCCGCGTGTTTAAGGAAGCAAAGCGGGTCCAGCATGCAGTCCTGGTCCATGTGATCACGAAAAAGGGAAAAGGTTACAAGCCGGCGGAGGAAAATCCGGCGAGATTCCACGGTGTGGAGCCGTTCGATATCAAGACCGGAAAGCCGCTTAAGAAAAAAGAATTCCCGAGTTATACCGATATCTTTTCTGAGAAGATCTGTGAACTTGCGAAGAAGAACGAGAAGCTCGTTGCGCTGACGGCGGCAATGCCGGACGGAACGGGACTCACGAAGTTTTCGAAGGAATTCCCGAAGCGGTTCTTTGACGTGGGGATCGCGGAGGCACATGAGGTGACGTCCGCGGCTGGTATGGCGTCGGCCGGGCTGAAACCGGTTGTCGCTGTGTATTCCTCGTTTTTACAGCGCGGTTATGATCAGGTGCTCCATGACGTCTGTATCCAGAACCTTCCGGTCTTATTCGCGATCGACCGGGCCGGTCTTGTGGGAAGCGACGGGGAGACCCACCAGGGAATCTTTGATATCTCGTTTCTGAGTCTTGTTCCGGGGATGAACATCATGGCGCCGAAGAATCTCTGGGAGCTTCAGGACATGCTGGAGTTCGGCGTGAAGTTCAACGCACCGCTCGCGATCCGCTATCCGAGAGGTCAGGCGTACCGCGGACTGGAGGAGTTCCGGGCGCCGATCGAGTACGGAAAGGCGGAGATGCTCTATGAGGAGTCTGACATTGCTCTTTTTGCTCTCGGAAGCATGGTGAGCACCGGAGAGCATGTCCGGGAAAAACTGAAGGCAAAAGGACATGCATGTACCCTGGTAAATGCGCGGTTTGTGAAGCCGCTCGACACCGATATGATCGATCATCTGTGCAAAGATCATAAGCTCATCGTCACGATGGAGGAAAATGTGCTCCGCGGCGGCATGGGCATGTATGTCACAAAGTATATTCATGAATTTTATCCGGAGATCCGGGTGATCCAGATCGCACTTCCGGATGCATATGTGGAACACGGAAATGTGTCCGTCCTTCGGGAAATGCTGGGGATCGACAGCGATTCGGTCCTGAAGTGGATCGAGAAGGAACTGGATTCCTGGAAATAAAGACAGTCTGGGAGGCGAAGATCCCGGGAAGGAGAAAAAGCCCATGAAGGAACGTTTGGATGTTCTTCTGGTAAAGAGAAACCTGGCGGAGTCCAGGGAGAAGGCGAAGGCGGTCATCATGTCCGGCATCGTCTATGTAGATGGACAGAAAGAAGACAAGGCGGGTTCCATGTTCGATGAGACTGCGAACGTGGAGGTGCGCGGAACGACTTTAAAATATGTGAGCCGCGGAGGTCTGAAATTAGAGAAGGCGATGACGCACTTTGGTGTGACACTGGCCGGAAAGATCTGTATGGATGTCGGTGCGTCCACCGGCGGATTTACGGACTGTATGCTCCAGAACGGAGCGGTGAAGGTTTACTCCGTCGATGTTGGACATGGACAGCTCGCATGGAAACTCCGAAACGATGAGCGCGTGGTCTGCATGGAAAAGACGAATATCCGCTATGTGACTCCGGAGGAGATCCCGGACCGGATCCAGTTTGTATCCATTGATGTATCCTTTATCTCCCTGACGAAAGTTCTGGGACCTGTGAAGGCGCTCATGGAGCCGGATGGTGAGGTTGTCTGCCTGATCAAGCCGCAGTTTGAGGCTGGACGTGAGAAGGTTGGAAAGAAGGGGGTTGTCCGTGAAAAATCAGTCCATCTCGAGGTCATCGAGATGGTAGCATCATTTGCCGGAAGCATCGGTTTTGAGGCGCTGCATCTGGAATTTTCACCGATCAAAGGACCGGAAGGAAACATCGAGTACCTGCTTCATTTAAGAAACTGTACTGATGGCAGCACCTTCACAAACGACGCGATCGGAGCTTCCGGGATCGTCGACAAGGCACACGAGACACTGGATAAATAGGACAGAATATATGAAGAAATTTTACATCGTTGCGAATCCTGACAAAGAAAATACGAAGAACATGCAGACAGCGGTCGAGGAGTATCTGACGACCCGCGGCGCAAAAGTCTCCGCCGGAAAAAGTGCTTCCGGACATGGAAATCCCTATACGGATCCTGAGGATGTTCCGGGAGATACGGAATGTGTCATCACACTCGGCGGCGACGGAACCCTGATCCAGGCGGCGCGGGATCTCGCAGGGCGTGATCTTCCGATGATCGGGATCAACCTCGGCGGTCTCGGGTATCTCACTCAGATCGGGCGGGAAGGCGATGTGAAGGAGCTTCTGGATGCGCTTTTGGAGGATTCTTACCAGATCCAGGAGCGCATGATGTTAAAGGGCTGCGTTTACCGGGACGGAAGACCTGTGAAGGAGAGTATCGCGTTAAATGATATCGTCCTGACAAGGGACGGGGATCCGCGCGTTCTGAAATTAAAGCTGTACGTGGACGGACAGTTTTTAAACGAATTCAGCGCCGATGGCATGATCGTTGCGACACCTACGGGATCGACAGCCTACAATCTGTCGGCGGGTGGGCCGATCGCACAGCCGGACGGACAGCTCATGATCCTGACGCCGATCTGCCCGCACACGCTGACATCGAGAACGATCGTTTTCGGTGCCGGAAGCCGGATCCGGATCGAGATCCCGGCGACGAACCGCGGCAGCCAGGTGGCGGCGTTTGACGGTGACACGCTGGTTCGCCTGGAAAACGGGGATTATATTGAGATCACAAAGGCAGAGACCGTGACCAGGGTAGTGAAGCTGGATCACCGGTCCTTCCTGGATATTTTGAAAATGAAAATGTATGATGCGTAGTGCGCGGGATAGTGTACGCAGAAAGGGGCAGCGGAAGACATGAAGGTTGACAGACATAGTAAGATCGTTGAGCTCATTGGGAAATATCAGATCGAGACGCAGGAGGAGCTGGCGGAATACCTGAAAAAGGCCGGATACCATGTGACGCAGGCGACGGTATCGAGAGATATCCGCGAATTAAAGCTCACAAAAGCACCGGGGAAAAACGGACGCCAGTGCTACGCAGTCATGCAGCATCAGAAGGATTTCGGAGAAAAATACATCCGCATCTTCCGTGACTGCTATGTCTCCATGGATATGGCACAGAATATTCTCGTGATCAAGACCGTTTCCGGTATGGCGATGGCGGTCGCTGAGGCGCTCGATGTGATCGGATTCCATGAGATCGTCGGCTGCGTGGCCGGTGACAACACGATCATGTGTGCCGTGCGGACGGTGGATGACACGATCATCCTGATGGATAAGCTGAAGAAGATCGTGGAAGGAAAATAGAAGAGAGCCGTTTGTTGAAGAAAACGGAGTGAATGATAGAGACAGACCGTCTGCTTTTTGGCAGGCGGTCTGTTGTTTATGATGGGTGCTTTGTCGAATGAAACGGGAAACAGAGTGCAATGCCCAACTGAAATATTTGGAAAGCATCAGGAGCGGATGCGAAGTTCCCGGAGCTGCTGCTTCATTTCAGGTGGGATTCGGAAGCTTTCGACTGCTTTCTGGATGGTCTTATTGTGGGTCCAGACATCCAGGCGGCGCTCTGTGAGCCAGGGCAGGACGGCATCCGGCTGTTTGGCGAGAGCTGTTGCAAAATACCATGCCCGCATCATATTCAGATAGTATTCTTCGGTATGTATTTCGGCTGCCCACATAAGATATTCCGGACGGAAGTAACAAGAGTGTCAAGGGAGTTATCTGGGAGGAACAAGGACTGAAAATTTACTTCTGCATACAGTGGTTGTCACAAATTTTGCGACCACCACTGTATTATCTAATTTACGCGAATAACGTGCAAAAGTCCGCGCTTGCGAGACCTTGGCGACTGTCGCGATAACAAGGGGAAACTCGCGAAGCGTGTTTTTGCTTGTTGTTAATGCCCCAGCATATTCTCCATAAAAATTCCATATCCTCTTGTCGGATCGTTGATGAAAACGTGGGTGACAGCTCCGATGAGCTTTCCGTCCTGGATGATCGGGCTGCCGGACATGCCCTGGACGATCCCGCCGGTGAGATTTAAGAGGTCCTCGTCTACGACTTTGAGAACCAGCCCTTTATTTTTTTGCACACTTCCATAATCCACTTTTTGAATTTCGATCTCATAGTTTTTCACCTCCCCGGATACCTTGCTCCGGATGTACGCGCGCCCGCGTTGGATGTCCTGGCGGAATCCGATGGGGATCGCGTCGGCCTGTAGCGAGTCAAGAAAATGTCGGTTTACAGTTCCATAGATTCCTTCCGTTGTGTTTTCGGTCACATCTCCCAACTTTGTCCCTTTTCCGTAGTAGATCACGCCAGACATCACACCGGGCTTTCCTGTCTGGCCTTTTTCAATTCCCAGGATCTGGGTCTCGTAGAGCTCGCCGCCGTCGATATCCACGAGTGCTCCGGTATCGCTGTCACTGATCCCGTGACCCAGAGCGCCGAAGCAGCCGTTCATGTCAACATACGTCATCGTTCCAATCCCCTGGGTATCATCCCGGACCCAGGCGCCGAGCTTGTAGTGACCGTCATCTGCCAGGACAGGCGTCATGTTCACGTCGATTTCCCGCCCATCCCGCCTGATCCCGAGAATCATGGCTTTTCCTCCGGACGCGTTCACGGCATCGACCAGAGCGTCCTTATCTTCTAAAGTCTCACCGTTGATGGTCTGAATGTAGTCCCCGGACTTCAAAAGCCCGTATGCCGGTTCTACCACATTTCCCGTCTTATTTGTCACCTGTCCGGTACCGATCACCATGACGCCTTTGGAACTCAGGTAGATCCCGACAGGAGTTCCGCAGGGGATCGCACAGGAACTGTCGACGACGTCAACCTGGATCTCCTTCATGAGGATCAGACCGAGAAATTTCATTCCGACAAGGTAACTGCCCTCATTTTTTCCGCACATGGAGACGGAATCCGGGCGGTCGATCCGGATCATCCCATCTGGAATATCGGAGGAGTTTTTCAGGATGACTTCCTCACTGTCACTCTCAAAGGTGATTCCGGGCGGAAGAGAAAAATGGAAGACTTCCTCCTCGTTGACGACCAGATTCAGCTTATCCGGCACCGCATACCGGATATAGATCCAGGAAAATCCCAGAGTGAAGATCAGAGAACACCAGAATACCCGGATCAGGATCCTGCGAAACGATTCTTTTTTCATCATGGCAGCTTCCTCCTTGTCTGTTTCTGTCAGCAGTACAGGCGCGGAGATCATCCGGTTGCGATCCGAAACACAGATCAGACCGGAGAAACCGCCTATTTGATGCACTGCATATATTGAGGCTGCCAGTACCTTTTTAGTATCACCGTTTTTCAAAAGGATTATTCAGGAAGGTCCAGATCGGAAAAGGTGAGAAAAAGGAGAGACAGCTTTTTTGTCTCTCCTAGTATGTGATACATTCTGAAATTCACCCTGTCAGTTTTTTCTCATTCTGTCGATTCATCCCGGTTATAAAAATATAAGATGCGTCGTTACTTTTCACGGGTAGGAATTTTCTGAACTGAAAATTCCGTATGATACCGTTG
>OJSE01002382.1_pt1 | contig 20470 bp, 19 predicted proteins | sample 1599351 | NCBI WGS metagenome assembly OJSE01 (sample SAMN04168656, study PRJEB22393) | human gut metagenome | biome: human gut microbiome; feature: stool | host: Homo sapiens | collected 2014-03-17 | reverse complement strand
GCAGTACAACGGTTTTCAAGACCGCCGCAATCGACCACTCTGCCACCTCTCCAAATGCGGATGCAAAGATAAAGGAAAATTTAAATTCACAAAAGAAAGAATTTGTTTTTTCTTAAAAATATCCATCCCAATTAATACAGTTTAAAATCCCGATCCCGTAAACTCTTGACGGCAAGTTTCTCGTGTAAAACCAAAGGAGCTAACTCTTCTCCCGACAGACTTGATTTTGCCGGGATAAAAACCACGTGAGGATAGTTCAAAATAAGACCATGTAGTAATTTCACCCGCTCCATGTGAAAATCAGAAGTAACAATGAACAACAAATCCGGCCTTTCCCGCTCGATTATCGGCTTTGACATCCGGAAGTCCTCCACCGTATTCGTGGTCAGCGCAAATTCCAAGAAATCACATTCCCTTACCCCTCGCTCGATCAAAAAACGTTTTGAATAATAAGCATGAGGATGATTGGTCGTGTTGAAGGATTCACCAAATCCCCCCGTACAAAGAATCTTCACACCATCATTATGAAGATAAAGCCCTAATGTACACTCTAGCCGATCCACCGCCATCGGGCTTAAATTTCCCTGTTCATCATTCGGTGCCCCCAATGTTAAAACGATCTGTTTCATATAATACCCCGGTTAGTTCAAATTTACGATTCCAAAGTTAAAGAATATTCATTATTTTTGTAAACAATACAACGTATTATTAACACAGGCAAAATGACAGAATCATGGACGGAAAATTAAGTATCAACACGGGTACCTGCATTAAATGCGGCAAGTGCGCACGAGTATGCCCTTCACAGATCATCACACAGGAAACAAAAGGCTCCGCAGTAAAAGTACAAAACGTAGAAAATTGCATCGCGTGCGGGCATTGCGTGGCAGTATGTCCTACCAGCTCGGTACTTCATTCCGAATTCCCGCCTGAAAAGGTACACGCGTTCAAATACAGTGACTACCCCACCCCCGAACAAATGATGCTCGTGTGCAAAGCCCGCCGTTCGAACAGGGCATTTTCAACCAGACCGATTCCCAGAGAGATGCTGGAACAAATCATCGAGGCCGCCCATCGTGCTCCAACGGCAAGTAATATGCAACAAGTACACTTCACACTGGTAACCGATCCCAAACAACTGGACGCAATCAGCCGTTTCACGCTAGACGTATTTAACTCGGCCGCCAAGAAATTGAAAAACCCGATACTAAAACCCATCTTGAAACGAATTATGCCGGACGCCTACCGTTACCTGCCCGTGTTTGACCGCCTGAACCGGGAGTATGCCAACGGACACGACATGATTCTGCGGGGAGCCACGGCCGCCCTGTTTATCCACACGCCAAAAACCAGTCGTTTCGGGAGTGCAGACGCAAATCTGGCTTATCAGAACGGGTCACTCATGGCGGAATGTCTCGGGGTAAACCAATTCTACATGGGATTCGTCTGCACCGCCATCCATCAGGAAAACAAGGGAACTCTCGCTAATATGCTGGGAATAAACGGCACGATTCATGCCGCCATGGCCCTCGGTATGCCAGAATTCCGTTTCTCCAATTACATTGACAAAAAAGACACGGTAGAAACAGACCTGTAATTTACCGAGCCTCCAAACCGGACCTACTGTTCCGCCAGTAGTTTCTGTAACTTTGCCGGAGTAAGAACTTCTCGGGTATAAAATTTCCCATCCACGAACACGCTATACGTGGTGAGCGGCGCCCGATGATCCCGTGCCATTTCACGAGTCATTATCGGGTGTACCCGCACGGGAACTCTTGAAGATTGAATAACCGGATCTAGTAGTTTGATATAGGGCACCGTGAAAGGACATTGTGCCGTGTAAAATATATCTATTCCCTTAACATCATCGCCCAAACCGGCGGAGGCACACGATTTAAAACGAGGAAACGGAGCATCCGGTCTGAACCGTTTTACCAATAATTCGATGTTCGGAACACACGAATCACACACCTCGTACCCGTGCCTGATGAAAAAAGCCTTGTCCGAAAGATACGGTAACTTCTTCTTCCCTACCATCACGACCACACCGTTTGTACCCGCAACATCTTCCTCACACGTTTTCAACAACTCCCGACCGTATCCGTGTCCTTTAAACGATCCGGCCACCCACAGACAATTGATGAAGGTGTAGCCGTCCGCCTCGATAGGCACCCAAGCATATTCAGCCGGTAAATACTCGATGAAAACTTTTCCCCGGACATTCAGTTTGACAAACTTCAATCCCTCCTCCATACGACACGCCAACCACTCTTTCTTGGCCTCTACACCCTCAGCACTTTTCTTGTCAGACATGGCACAACAAATATGTTCCTGTCCTATATTCTCTTGGGTTAAAATTACTTTATCCATATTCTCATTTTGCAGATAAAGATACAACAATTATATACACAATCATCTCTATTTTGGAATTTTCCTGACAACCCGACAAGGATTTCCCACGGCAACCACGTTAGCCGGAATATCCTTCGTCACAACACTCCCCACGCCGATCACCGTATTAGCACCAATAGTTACTCCCGGTACAATCGTCACGTTTCCCCCAATCCAGACATTATTCCCGATATTTACCGGATAAGCGTATTCCAACCCCGAATTACGAATCTCCGCATCCAATGGGTGACCTGCCGTGTATATGTTCACGTTCGGGGCAAGCATCACGTTATCACCAATCGTCACGGGAGCCACGTCGAGAATCGTACACCCCACGTTCGCATAGAAATTCTCCCCGATGCGGATATTATACCCGTAATCACAATTAAACGGCTGTTCAATCAGAAAATCATCCCCTGTACTTCCTAATAATTCCCGCAAGATACGTTCCCTGATCTCTTTCTCGGAAGGCCGGGTATGATTATAATCGTACAACAACTCTTTGGCCCGACTCCTCTCCGCGTATAGTACGGGGTCCATGGCGTTATACAACTCCCCGCCAAGCATCTTCTCTTTCTCTGTCTTCATCATTTTTTTTACTTTATACAGAGAGGCCGTTCGGAAAGTCATTTTATTTCCAAAAACTCCTCCGTCACTTCGTGCCACCTCCTCTATAAACAGAGGAGGAGCTGGTGACTCTTCCCGAAGACAGGGAGTATTTCAGCTCTCCCTCTGTTTATAGAGGGAGTACCCCGAAGGGGGGAGGGAGTTTGAGAAGTGACTTTTTGAACAGCCTCCTTGACTCAATATATTTTCCTCTATCAAGCGTCATTCTTGGCATACTCGGACAATTCACACCCGAAAGTATCCATCAGGTAATTATCCAGCTCATCTGCCTTGAATGCCATATCCGTGATATTTTTCTGTACCTCATCTGCAAAATCAGAGAAGATGTCGGAGATGTGAATCCGGTAAGACAGATAAATCTGATTACCATCCAATCCCAATTGATAAGGTTTCACCTCTGCATTCAACAAGTACGTCAACACCGGTTCGAGATTCTTCTTCGGTAACACGTTGATCGGTGAAGTACAGAACAGGTAAGAACGCTGGTACACGAACATACGGATCTCAGAACTTCCCTTGTGGAACACCCAACTCTCGTAACCGACACGGGCCAACACGGGATTAATTCCCATAGCCTGAATAGCTTCCTCGCAGAAAACTGCCAAGTCGGTCAATGAACGTTCCTGGAAAACATTCGACGGCAACTTATCCCCGCATGACGGACAATATTCCTCTTCATCGGAAATAAACTCGTCACAACTGTTACATTGCACGTTATATACACTTGTATCCAGATCACCGATCTGTTCCAATAACTCACGTAAAGCCGTCACCGGAATACCGAATCCCATGTTATCCGCATCCGTGATTTTGCTTGCCGTGATTGCTACCAGTTCATCCCGGTCATTGAACATCGGTCCCCCGCTGTTTCCCGGATTCACTGCGGCATCCGTCTGGATATAATAACTATCGTTAATCAACTGCCTTGGGGACGACACGGTTCCCTCGGTTACCGTGAACGGCATCCCGAACGGGTAACCTGCCACGTTGATCTTCTGCCCGATAGACACGCTATCTAACGCAGACAAAGCGATTTCCGGTAGGGCGGAGAAATCCCCCTCAGCCTTTAAAAAGGCTATATCCTTTGCCGGGTTCACCAACACGACTCTAGCGTAAAAACGATTTTTGTCGTTATCTTGCAGGGCAACCTCGCGGAAACCGTCCACCACGTGGTAATTCGTCACGAACAGGTCATAATTTTTCAAGTAAAAACAACTGCCTGACCCACCGGCATGATTGACCTTATATACAGTGTTAAAAATATTCTGTTCCATAATCATTAAATTTCATTATTGTTGCTGACCGTTCCCCATATAAGTGGCGGCTAACTGTTGTACTTTCAACATATAATCTTCCATACTCACCTGTCCGGCAGCTAGCTGTTGCTGCAACTCCTGCACCTTCTGCACGTACTCCATCATTCCACCGCCCTGTTGCATGGCTTGTGCCGCTTGTTGCATTCCTTGCTGCATCATTTGCTGCATACCCTGCATCATCTGGGACATATCAAATTCACCTTCCTCGTCGTCGTCATCATCCGGTTCCAACTCTCCCTCCATGATATTATCCATGGCAGCATGTAAGATCGGGGCAGCCTCATCCCAAGGTTTGGCGGAAGCTTTTTCCAAGGCACGAACCACAACCGCATTCACGTCATCCTGCACGTTATTATAATAGTACATCTCGTAGAACTTGTAAACAATCATCAAGCAACATGTCATGTAATCACCTGTTTCAAACGCTTGGGTCGCACGATTGTATGAATTCTCGAAATTCTCCTGAATATTCTTCAAATTAGAACGACGTTTATCCGAAATAAAGGTCTCCACGTAGTACAAATCCTCAGCCCATTGCTCTTTCGTCATTCCCTGCAAGCGGGCAATGACAGACTTCCCGTAATTCACCACTTCCGGCAGCGGAATATCTTCCCGATCCATCTCGGAAACGGCCTTATTCAAGTCGTTCAACAACTGTCCCTGCGGGTGAGCGTAATACAATATCTTCAATATTGTCGTATCCAGCACGTTCCACGCGAACCCGTATTTCCGGTCCGCCTCGAAATCCTTCACGGCATCCATACACTCCTTACAACTCAATTGTACCACCTCGTAAACCGTGTTCAGCGTCTCATCGTCAAAAGGAGTTACTTTCGGTTCATATATCCGTTGAGCCCCGAACTTGGTCTCGAACTCGTCATCATACTTGTCTCCCGTGTTACAAATCTCCTGAAGAATATAATAAATCTTGTAAGGATTTGCCAATGCCAGCGGGCAAGTGTACTCGAATGCCAATCGATCCTTTTTTAACTCAACTTGAGCCAGATCCATAGCGTTAAAATTCAGGCCTGCAACCTGCCGTAATAAGGGAATACGATTCTTCTCCGGCAAAGAGAGAAACGGAGCGTGAATCAACAACCAATCATTCTCGATCTTTATATTCACCACGATCGAACCATGAGGAATATTAAATTCCGTTCCTTTCGCGTTCCCGTATTTCTCACGGAATTCGTCGTTCACATAGTCCAATAAAGCATAGAACGACTGCAAATATTCTCCGTTATCGAACGCCTCTACGCTCGTGTCGAAATAATCGACCTTAATTTTACTTTCCGTAGAAGCGATCGTGGAAAGGTTAAATGTCAATGTTTGTTTCATGACTTATAATGTATTAAATAAATAATTATGATTCACGCACTCACTCGTGCCACATCCACACGGGAGCGCTATAAAATTATACAATTATCCGAGAAATCCACCCCTCGGTTCGTGAAAATAGGTTATAAACCAAAAAATAATCATCAAATTTCTCATAATCAACATCTCAAAACATATAATTTATCATAAGCAATCAAGGCTGCACCGCCAGTATACACCACGTCCCGGCTAATCTCCTTTCCCCAACAAATAATTTTTAATAAAAAGTTTGAAACTGCACCTGCTCTTTTATCGTATATATAAGAAATTTATAAACTCAAAAACACTCAAAACATGGAAATTACACATGATAAAACTAGACATATGTTCGAATTCACCGAAAACGGGAGTTCGGCCGTCGTAGAATACAAACCCTTTGACGGGGGGATCAACATCTTACACACATTCGTTCCCAAACCTTTGCAAAATAAAGGCTACGGGGCCAAACTTGTGAAAGAAACGTTGGATTATGCACGGGAAAATCACTTGAAGGTTATCATCACCTGTCCTTTTGCCCGCATATACGTGGCCCGTCATAAAGAATACGAAGATCTACTTTAATGCCATCTTCCCTACTGGCAAACACCTGCACATCAGAACGAAAAACAAAAATATTGCAAAAAAGGATTGTTTGCGACAGAACAATTTTCCAAAAAATATAGAAATTTATAATTCTATCCTTTGGAACATCGGTAAAATTTAACAACTTTGTGGTGAATTACAAGAAGTGTGTAGCATGAAATATAACATCATTATCGCGATACTAATATGTGTAATCCTGTTTATTTTATACAAGTATATACAGGCGAAACAAATTATTAGCGACAAAAAAGGAGAAATCAAAACTTCTGAGGCACTATTCAATTTTATTTTACAACACATAAAGTCCTATATCCTTGTCATTGACAGGAACTTTATCGTGGAGAAAACGAACTATTACGCGATCACAGACACCGAGGACTCTGGACAACCTAAAAGAGTCGGGGAACTACTTAATTGTGTCAATTCCCTGAATAAAGGTTGCGGCAACGGAGAACTTTGCAAGGCTTGTCCCATCAGACAGGCAGTAACGGAAGCCTTTAAAACGAAAAAGGACTTTTCTAACTTGGAAACCACTGTAAGCCTGCGTCTATCAGACAAGAAAACCTTCAAATGCAATGTTGCCGTTTCCGGTTCATACATGAACATTCACAACCGTCCGGAAATGTTAATTACCATTCATGACATCACGGAACTCAAACAGGCTCAAATTCGCTTACAAGATGCTTTGGCCAAAACAGAACGGATTGAAAAGTCAAAATTCACGTTTCTCGAAAAACTGAGTAACGAAATTAACGACCAGTTAAACTGCATCTTAGGCTGGACCAACCTAGTAAGCACGGATAAAACACTGACACCTAACCAGCAAAACGAGTACATGAATCTTATATACGAACACTCCGACCAACTCTCGCATCTGGCAAATGACGTGTTGCGGCTGGCCCGGATCGATGCGCACAAGATCGATTTACAGATGGCAACCTTCTGTCTGCACGAGTTTTTTCAGGATATTATCCTTCTTCGAATGAACAACACCCACCCGAACGTGGAATTGTATTTGGAAGGAGACTCCCCGAATCTCTTGGTGTACACGGATCAACAAAAATTATATCAGGTAATTCTCAATCTCCTGTCCAACGCCCAGAAATTCACAAACAAAGGACACATCAAACTCGCTTATTCCGTGGATGAAGAACAAAATATGATTAACTTCATCGTGGAAGACACGGGCTTAGGAATGCCGCCCAGAATACACACGTACCTCTTCGAGAGATTCTATAAGGCAAACACCTTTACCGACGGCCCCGGACTGGGTCTATCTATTTGTAAGGCATACATTGAGGCGATGGGCGGAACCATTCAATTTACCTCTTCTGAAGGACGTGGAACTCGTTTCCATTTCTCTATAAGAAAAGAACCGATTCCGGCAGGTGATGTTGCACTGGATATGCACAAGTAATACATTATCCACCACCACGACCAAGTGTTTGAGTTTTTAATATAATTTACAAGACCGACTCAAACCTTATCCGGGAAGTTTCCGTTTATCACGAAAAAACGACACGAATGGAAACAACTCAAAAGCCAAAAGAGATCATCGGGCATCTCATGGTCTTGTCAACAATTGTCATATATAGCTTTAACACGAATTTCATGAAGATCCTCATGCCGGAATGGATCGGTCCTCATGGTCTCGTGTTAATTCGTTGCACGGTCATGGCTTTCGGTTTCTGGATCATCTCCCTCTTTATCCCGGCAAATAAACAACAGGCAAAACCCAAAAGAAAAGACATCCTCATGATGATGCTGGGCGGTCTGCTCGGCATCGGGGGTAACTTACTACTATACATCAACGGCTTGAACATCACGGGTCCCGTGGATGCTTTTGTTATCCGTACCGTGCAACCTATTATCGTAATTGCACTCGCCGTACTGATTCTTCACGCGGACTTCAATCGCTACAAAGCCATTGGTATCGTTCTGGGACTCGCGGGAACTCTTTACGTTTCAATTACCCCGCACGCCGGAGCAGTGAAAGACTCATTCACAGGAGACGTTCTGATCTTCGTCGCCTCGGTTTTCAACGCACTCTATCTCATATTAATCAAACCCTACACCCAAAAATTCAATTCGGTTATCGTGATGCGCTGGATGAGCTTGGCAGCCTTTATCCTCGTACTTCCCTTCGGCTTGCATCAAACCCTCGAAGCCCCGCTATTCACGTCAGAGGCCCCCGTACATATCTGGTTGGAACTCGGTTTCGTGCTTATTTTCGCCACGATGATAGCTTACTTCCTAAACTTGAAAGCCCTGCTATACATTTCGCCCTTCGTGGAAAGCGTGTATATTTACCTCCTCCCCATCACCGGAGCCATCGTGTCAATATCGCTCGGCCTCCAGAAATTCTCATGGCACGACCCGATCGCCCTCGTATTAATCATTGCAGGATTCGCATTGATAAACAAAAAGAAAAAAGTGAAAGCTGTTATAAACAAATCTTGAAATCAAACTATAAAAACACTTTCATACTCTCTGATAAATCGGCAATAATACCCTTATGTTTCTTCAGAAATTCACATATCTTCATCTTGGACTCGGGATTCTGTAATATTTCCGGGGATTCCAGCATCAAAGTCACCACGTTCAGCAACTCGTTTGTCTCCTTGACACTTGTTGCCAACATCTGCATGAAAAACACTCTTTTCTCCTTATCCTCGAACAAAATTTCGAGCTCTCTCCGTAATTCCTTACCATCAATATTCGCCAATTTAACCTCACTCATCATTGTCTTATCTTTTTAAATTTCCAGATCTTACCACAATCAAAACACTTGTTTGCCGACCGGAATATCGGAAATAACGCCGACAACAAGAAATAAAGAATCACCATCGCCATTCCCGGCGTGTTTCTTTTACCGATATTCTCGGAACCACAGAACGGACAACAAGTCATATCCGTGGAACTATCTGCTCCCACGATCAAAATCTCCTCATCCGTTACCGAATTTTCGGGATTAATGTACCCGCCCTCTTTTAACAAAGCCACCCCCGATTCCAAATCCTCTGTGCGTACCATCAGTCTCACACCACCAATCGCCGTGGTATAGAAATTATTCACCTGTGCGGTAAACTCATCCGGTATCAAAGTCTCGATTCCAGCCGATTCCAAGTAAGACTTGATCATGTAAGCATCCTGCAAAAACGTAACTGTATGCACTACATTCCATTTACTCATACTCCATTCTCATTATATTTTGTATTCTCACTTTCCCCACAAATACCCGGACACAAGTTAGCATATTTTCGCTACATTTCCAAATATGCTACAATAACATTCCATTTTGTTCCAATAACAAGGCAAATCAATACAACATTGTCATACTTTTCCTTCCCTCTTTCTCTTCTTCCACAACTGCCAACTATTGATACTATTCTGCCAAAGGACATAAGCGGCAGGTCCTATCGAAGAAAGAGGCGAAAGATACACTTGCGCCATCCATATAGCCAGAATCGTGTTTTTCTGTCCCAATCCTTGGCCCCCTGCAATGGTCTCACCATGTCGGCGACCGATCCAACGCCCGATCGCAAATTGTCCGATACACAATAACAACGCGGCAAAAGCGATTAAAAACTCTTCCCCGTAGTTTTTACTATCCTGCTGCATGATGAAAGACACCGTTTTCCCGACCACGATTGTCAGGCTGAACGACCACAAATAGAAAGAAATACTTTGATGACTTTTCAACACTTTATGCGCTGAAGGAATAAAATATTCCAAGATCCATGCCCCGGCCAGCGGCAAAAGTAACAACGGCCCAACCTGCCGGCAAACGTACCATAAAGACGCACTGAAAGACATTTCCCCTTGGGTCCCCACGAGAGAGAAGATCACGGGTGACACGATTGCCACGCACAAATTACTCACTAACGTGTAAGCGGCCAGACATGGCACACTCCCGCCCAGCATCCCCGTGACAACCGTTGCGGCCACGGCCGTCGGAGCCAACACGCAAATCATCATAGCCTCTCCCAACAAGGCATCCAAAGGGCATAACACGGCGTACACGCACACGCTACCCACGACCTGAACTACAAGCATCCACGCGTGTAACCGGGTAAAACGCATTTCCTTGATCGACAAACGACAACACGTGATTAATAGCATCACGGAAATCAAGTAAGGAGTCAAGAAAGAAAACAAGCTGAAAAAAGAGTAAAATATACCCCCACTTAACATCGCCAAAGGCAACATCCATGTTTTTAATCGCTCTAACACGTCTTCATTATTTTTCCATCGCAAAGGAACATTGAATTCGCTAATAATCCAAATAAAAAAACAGAAGATCCCCCTTTTGTCAAAACTTGTAAAATACCAGTTATAATATTTCGTTTTTACCCCTAAATCATGGCTATTATGCAAAATTTGCCTATTTTTGCCCGTGGAACAGGAAAACGTCAAAAAAGCGTAACTATCACTACTAAATAGAGTCGATCATGTCGGAAAACAAGAATACCGCAATTCCGGTAAATGAATTAGAAGATTTACAAGAGAAAGAGTTTATACTCCACGAACTACAAAAATCAGCAAAAATCGGCTGGTGGAAGGTAAACTTCAACACTCACGAAATCATTTGTTCAGACTACATCATGGATATACTCGATCTATCTAAAAACACCATGACCGTAGAAGAGTTCCTAAACATCATCAACGTGGAACACAGGCAACGTATCTCTTCCTCGTTCATCCACATCCGGACACAGAATTTCTACGACGAAATATTCCCGATCCAAACAAAGTATGGAGAATTATGGATTCATTCCAAGCTGGGCAACAAAATAGTGCGGGAAGACAACACGATTATCGCCATCGGATTTTCCCAAATACTTGATGAAGAAACGAATACATCCCTTTATAAAAACAAGGAAGACTCCCGTTTAAAGGAATTACTGGTCCGGCAATTTGCCCTGTCTCAATCCCTATCAAACTTCTTAAAAAGTGCAGACACCCCAAAAGTCATCACGGACACGCTGAAAGATTTATTACAGCAATTTAACGGGGACCGCACTTATATATTCCAGTACGACAAGGCAAAAGGTACACAAAGTTGTATCTACGAAGCTACCCGGGAAGGAGTTTCCCCGGAGATCGACACATTGCAGGATATGGACATCAACTACAACCAGTGGTGGAGTAAACAAATGTTCAACAACGTGCCTATCATCATCAACAACCTAGATGAGATGCCACCGGAAGCCATAAGCGACAAGCAAACTTTGGCCCGTCAGAATATTGCCTCCCTCATGGTATTCCCACTTCTATCCGCACAAGGTATTTGGGGGTATATGGGGATAGACATTGTAAACACACCCCGCCTTTGGAGCATGATCGACAAGGAATGGTTTTCAGCCATCTCCAACATCATCAACATCTGTATCGAATTACGGGCATCCGAGAAAAAAGCCCAACAGGAAAGAGAGTATTTCAAGAGCCTTTACGATCATATGCCAATCGGTTACCTACGGATGCAAATCTTATATGATCATTCCGGCAAAGTAACCGATTACAAATATCTGGATGCGAATCCCGCCTTTTACAATATAACAGCATCGCCAATCGGTTCGTATATCGGTCATACTGCTAAAGACTTCAATGCGAACAAACCCGAAGAACTGGAAGTGTTGCAGCAAGTCGTTTCAAGCGGCAAAGTACTTGAAACCAATCGACTAATAGCAAATACAGGACGCCAGTATCATATCTTGATCTACTTACAAGGTCAACAAGAAGTCGTCGCTTTGTTCACGGACATCTCAGAACGGATGAAAACGATCGAGGCCCTTCGCCGTAGTGAAGAAACCTTACACAACATATACAAAAACATACCCGTCGGTATCGAAATCTATGATAAAGATGGAACCTTAATCGCTCTAAATGACGTTGAAAGCGAAATCTTTGGCTTCGAACACAAAGAAGACGTACTGGGAGTTAATCTATTTAAAAATCCGAATCTTCCCCAGCAACACCTCGAAATGTTACGGCAGGGCAAGGAAATCACATTCCCGCTGACATACAAATTCACGAACGTGAATAAAACCTACTACAACACGAAATACGAGGGAACGAGAAACTTGACGGTAAAAGGAAATTGTCTCTATGATACCGACAATAACATAGAAAACTACCTGCTCATCGTCATCGACAACACGGAAGCCATCAAGGCTTACCGCAAAATTGAAGACTTTGAAACCCTGTTCAATGACATCGCGGAATTCTCCAAAGTAGGTATTTGCCGCTGGAACCCGCTAAGTAACAACTTTTTGGGTTCGGACGTTTGGTTTCATAATCTAAACCAGACACCCCGCCAGATCAACAATATCATGGAAGCCTACGAGCATGCTCACCCGGATGATCTCCAATGTCTCGCCACGTTTTTCCAAAACGTCATGGACGGGGAGGAACAGTCATTCTCCGGGCAGGTACGTATCCAATTCGAGGATAGCTGGCGCTGGATGCGTATACGTTTCAAAGTGAAAGAATACAATCCGCAGAAAGGCATTATTGAACTCATCGGGCTAAATCTTGACATCACGGAACTAAAAGAAACAGAAAGTAAACTCATTGCCGCCAAGCTGAAAGCCGAAGAGGCTGATCGCTTGAAATCGGCCTTCTTGGCTAACATGAGCCATGAAATCCGTACCCCTCTCAACGCGATAGTAGGTTTCTCCAACTTGTTGGCTGACACGAGCAACATCGAGGAAAGGGAACAATACATCTCCGTGATACAGAAAAACAACGAACTTTTATTGCAACTCATCTCTGATATACTTGACCTCTCCAAAATCGAGGCGGGAACCTACGAGGTCACGTTTGCCGAAGTGGACGTGAATGACCTATGCGAAGAAATCATCTGTTCTCATGCTATGAAAGTCCCTCAGGGCGTGACGTTATCATTCGAGGAACACGAGCCTCATTGTTCCATTTGCAGTGACAGAAACCGCATCACGCAGATTCTTTCAAACTTCATCAACAACGCGATTAAATTCACGGAATTCGGTTACATTCACGTGGGTTATACTCTCTCGGAAAAGTACATCCGATTCCACGTGCAAGACTCGGGTATCGGGATCTCGACAAAGAATCAAGAACAAATCTTCGATCGTTTTATAAAATTAAATACCTTCGCGAGAGGTACAGGCTTGGGTTTGTCCATCTGCAAGAGTATCGTTGAAAAACTGGGCGGGGAAATCGGGGTTAAATCCACACTGGGATGCGGCTCCACGTTCTGGTTCTCGCTCCCCTACGATCCCTTGTATAAAGCAAAGTCAGGCGTTACCGACCATTGATAATTTGTTTAACACGATCGAACATGCCATTAAATCCCGAAATATCCCGTTTCATCCGAGAGCATCTGGACGACAATCCGGATCAGTTACTATGGAAGAAAAACGAGTACCCGGATGATCGTGTCGTGTTGGCCGTGGAACAAATTCAAGCCCGGGAGAATATCAAGGAGAAACTTCCCTCGTGGTATGCCTGCCGGGACATCTTCTACCCGTCCAAGCTATCCACCGAACAATGCTCATCCGAGACAACTGCTCCCTACAAGGCTCGACTCGCCACCGGTAACTCTCTCTGCGACCTCACGGGTGGCTTGGGTGTCGACACGTACTTCTTTTCCCGGCAAGTAGATAAAGTGACATACGTGGAGCGCGATGAATCGTACTGCGAGGCTGCTCGTTCCAATTTCCTAGCGCTGGGAGCGACCAACATCGAGGTTATTCACGCTGACGCGACAACCGTGGCCAGCCAAGTTATTGCCGACACGTACTATGTTGATCCCGCCCGCCGGACAACCGATAACAAGCGGGTGTTCGCCCTGACCGATTATGCCCCGAACGTACTGGAAATCAAGGAAACACTTTTACAACAAGGTCAACGCCTGATCATCAAAATCTCCCCCATGGCCGATCTTTCCGCAGTCCTGCAACTCCTACCCGAAACCACCGACGTGCATGTGGTTTCCGTCCGCAACGAGTGTAAGGAACTTTTATTCGTGCTGGATAAAACCCCGATAAATCAAGCGGTGAACATTCACACCGTGAATTTTGCTACCGACACGGAGCAATACTTTTCCTTTCTCTTGGAAGAGGAAAAGGACGCACAACCTCGCTACATGAGTCATATCGGCTCCTACCTTTATGAACCGAATAGTTCCGTCCTCAAAAGCGGAGCCTTTAAACTCGTTGCCAACCGTTACGGGCTGGAGAAACTCCACCCTCACAGCCACCTCTACACTTCGGATCATCTTGTTGCAGACTTCCCCGGTCGTACATTTCAAGTCAAAGAAATACTAGACTTTTCAAGCAAACTGCTTAAACAGATTTCCCGCACCATCCCCAAAGCAAACATCACCACCCGCAACTTTAAACTATCTGTCAACGAACTCCGTACCCGAAGCAAGATAAAAGACGGCGGCACCACCTACCTTTTTGCCACCACCCTCAATGACGGACGAGCCGTAATCGTGAGGACAGAAAAATGAAGTTAGTATGAATCTTTTCGCTTGTTTCCCCCGTATAGTGCAGAAAACTAAACAGGACCAACATGAAAATACAAACCGGCCATGGCATGATCACGCTCACGGCACTCCTTGCCATCTATTCCATATCGATGGTAACTTCATTACCCGGCTTGGCCATCTCGCCGATTCTCGGTGATCTCAAGAACATTTTCAAGGATGCCAGCGACTTGGAACTGCAAATGCTCGAATCGCTCCCGTCGTTTATCATTGTCCCCTTCATCTTGCTGGCAGGACGATTATCTTTAAGGATTAACAAAAAAAGAATCCTTATCATCGGGTTATCAATATTCTTCGGGTGCAGCGTGATTTACCCTTTCAGCAATTCCCTGTGGCTACTACTGGTTGTCAGCGCCCTCTTGGGCGTTGGGGCCGGGATGATCATCCCGTTTTCCACGGGACTTATCGCTGACAACTTCACGAAACGTTACAGGACCCGCCAACTAGGTATCGCCTCGTCGATCACCAACATCACGCTGGTTCTCGCCACCTTTCTTGCTGGCGTTCTCGCCGACATCAACTGGCATTACGCATTTCTCGTGTACTGCCTGTCGGGGATCTCGCTGTTGTTCGCTTTTAAACTGAACTCTGCCCCTCCGGCAACACCGCAAAAAGCCAAACCTGCAAATGATACTCCCGTATCGACAAACCACAACTGGCCGGTAGCGCTCATGTTTCTCTATTACTTTATCACGTTTATCGTGCTGACAGTCCCCTTTAACCTGTCGATCTACATGGAAACATTGAAATTCAAGGACCCGGACATTTCCGGCACGTATATTTCCGTCTTTTTCCTCGCCATGACAATTCCCGGACTTTTTATCAACAACATCATCGGATGGTTGCGCGGTTACACGAACGTGTGTTCCTCCGCAGCCATCGCCCTCGGTTTCGTGCTTTTCCTCGTGAAAGGCGGGCCGGTACTGCTAACCATCGGTGTTATCCTTATCGGGTTGGGGTACGGGTGTATGCAACCCATCATATACGACAAAACATCCACGAGTACGGCCGAATCACACGCAACATTCGCACTGGCACTGGTGATGGCCATGAATTATATGGCAATTATCACCTACCCTTTTATTCTCGAAATTTTACAGGGAATATTCTCCACGGATGCCTCCTATTTCCCGTTTTTACTCAGCACGATACTGGCCGGGATATTTGCTGTGTTCACCTATTTTAAACGAAATACGAGTACTTTGGGAATACAAATTCAACGTTAAATATGGCGCGAGAAAGAACCTTCTCGCCTTTTCTCCCGTATTTACCCCATGCAAACAAGACAGATATAACTAACCAAAATTTCTAGATTATAAATTCTAAACTAAATTAATTCAAGATGACAACAAATTCAAACACAAAAGGGACTGCGATGAAACTCGGCGTGATGACCCTCGCAATTATGAATGTCGCGGCGGTTGTGAGTCTTCGTGGCCTACCGGCAGAAGCCGTTTATGGGTTGAGTTCTGCATTCTACTATTTATTCGCGGCCATTGTATTTCTGGTTCCCACGGCTCTCGTGGCAGCCGAATTAGCCGCCATGTTCGCCCAGAAAGAGGGTGGAGTTTTCCGTTGGGTAGGTGAGGCGTACGGAAAACGTTTCGGTTTCCTAGCAATATTCCTGCAATGGATCGAGAGTACGATCTGGTACCCGACGGTTCTGACATTCGGGGCCGTATCCATCGCGTACATCGGCTTGAACACCTCCGAAGATGCCCTGCTGGCATCCAACAAAATCTTCACGCTGGTTACCGTGCTGGCTATTTACTGGGTAGCAACCTTTATCTCGCTGAAAGGACTGGGATGGGTAGGTAAAGTTTCCAAGATCGGGGCCATGGTCGGGACGATTATTCCCGCCGGGCTTCTAATCGTTTTCGGTATTATTTACATTTCCACGGGCGGGCATAATAACATGGACATGAGCCAAGGTTTCTTCCCCGACTTGACCAAGTTTGACAACCTCGTGCTAGCCTCGGGAATCTTCCTTTTCTACGCCGGAATGGAGATGATGGGTATTCACGTGATGGACGTGAAGGAACCTGCATCGAAGAACTACCCGAAAGCGATCTTTATCGGTGCCGGGATTACCGTGGTTATCTTCGTGCTGGGTACGTTCGCGCTGGGTTTGATTATTCCTGCAAAAGACATTAACCTGACACAAAGTTTGCTTGTCGGGTTCGACGGGTATCTCAAATACCTGCATATCAGCTGGGCATCCCCGGTAATAGCTATCGCCTTGATGTTCGGTGTGCTTGCCGGAGTGCTTACTTGGGTTGCGGGTCCGTCAAAAGGTATTTTCACCGTGGGTAAAGCCGGTTACTTGCCTCCATTCTTCCAGAAAACAAACAAGATCGGTGTTCAGAAGAACATCCTGTTCGTACAAGGAGGAGTTGTTACAATCTTGGCATTGTTGTTCGTGGTCATGCCTTCCGTGCAGTCGTTCTACCAGATCTTGTCGCAGTTGACCGTCTTGTTGTACCTGATTATGTACCTGTTGATGTTCTCCGGAGCTATCGTGTTACGCTACAAGATGAAAAAAGCAAATCGACCGTTCGCTATCGGCCGGAAAAGTAACGTCGGGATATGGATCATCGCCGGACTGGGATTCTGCGGTGCCTTGCTGGCTTTCGTGTTGAGTTTCATCCCGCCTTCACAGATCAACGTGGGTAGTAATACCGTCTGGTTTGCCGTGCTGATTATCGGGTGCGTCGTGGTTGTTGCCACTCCGTTCATCATCTACTCCTTGCGTAAACCGTCATGGAAAGACCCGAAAGCTGAAATCGCCCCGTTCCACTGGGAAGAACAACCAGTTGTCCCGGCTACTTCAACGACTTCGACTAGCCCGGCCACTCCAGATGCTAAAAAATAAAAAACGTAAAAACTACCCCCCTCTAACTCCCCCTTACACAGGGGGGAGAAACAAACGCGAGAAAGCGCCACAATGTTTCAATGCAACGTATCCTCCCCCTGTGTAAGGGGGGCCAGAGGGGGTAGTCTTTCATTCTAAACTCTAAATTTTAAATTCCAAACTATAATCACAGGTATGAAAAAAACAATTACAAGCAATGACCTCAAGAATTTAGTGAACGAGGCTCATGCACAAGTGAAGGATTTGAAGGGTGGGAAAAACGCGAATTATATTCCATTCCTAGACAAAATTGATTCTAATTTATTCGGTATATCCGTTTGTCTCCCGTCGGGAGAAGTTATCGAGGCCGGAGACACGAATTACGTTTTCGGTATCGAATCCGTCTCCAAAGTGTACACCGCAATTCTAGTCTTACGCCAGTATGGGGCGCAAGCCGTGTTAGACAAGATCGGGGCGGATGCCACGGGGTTGCCGTTTAACTCAATCATGGCAATTCTACTGGAAAACGATCACCCGAGTACCCCGCTCGTGAACGCCGGGGCCATCAGTGCCGACAGTATGGTGAAACCCGTGGGTAACAGTGAGGCCAAATGGAAGGCAATCACCGACAATATGCGGGAATTAAGCGGTAGCGATCTGAAGTTACTGGATGAACTCTATAAATCGGAATCCGAAACGAACTTCAATAACCGTTCTATCGCGTGGTTATTGAAAAATTTCAACCGGATTTACGATGACCCGGATACGTCGCTAGACCTGTACACCCGGCAATGCTCGATGGGTGTAACGGCAAAACAATTATCCATCGCCGCCTGCACGATTGCCAATAACGGTTTGAATCCCGTGACAAACCAACAGGTATTCGACCCATCGTTATCTCCTAAAATCACCTCCCTGATCGCAACCGTGGGATTCTACGAACACACGGGAGACTGGTTGTACACCAGTGGCGTTCCCGCTAAATCGGGAGTTGGTGGCGGTGTACTCGGAGTTGTTCCCGGACTGTTCGGTATCGCCGCTTTCGCCCCCCCTCTGGACGAGGCCGGAAACTCGGTGAAAGCACAGGCTGCCATCAAGTATATCGCACAGAAATTAAACGTGAATGTCTTCGGGGGAGATCACGTGGAAGTAATCAATTAGTTCATAAAGGGGCTGTCCCAAAAGTCAATTTTAAACAACTACCCCCACTACCCCCCCTTACACAGGGGGAGAAACCGCTTGGTAATCAACTCTCCCCCTGTGTAAGGGGGAGTTGGAGGGGGTAGTTTGTAGATACTGGATAAGACTTTTTGGACACCCTCCTTATGGACCTTATAAACCCATTTTCTATGAAAAGAAGTAAAGTTTTCGAGCAAATACTCAACGGGCTTGTATTGTTGGGTAGTTTGGCAATTATTATTGTTGCCTCTATCGAACTACTGGACGGGAATAACGCTCTCAGCGAGGCTTTCATATTGAAATTCCATCTCTGGGTGTGCGGGCTTTTTCTGGCAGACTTTTTCGTTCGGTGGTACACGGATGGATGGACCGGGCGTTTTTTCAATCATAACTTGTTTTTCTTGCTGGTCTCGATTCCTTACCTTAATATCGTGTACGGTTTATCAACCACCATATCCCAATCCACCTGGCTAATCCTGCGGTTAATCCCTCTGGCACGAGGCATTTACGGGGTATCACTCATCGTGAGTTGGATGACACGCAGCCGGATCACCAATTTGTTCGCCACGTACCTGACGATTCTTTTCACGACGATCTATTTTTGCAGCATCATTTTCTACTACATGGAACACGGTGTTAACCCTCCCGTGAAAACATACTGGGACGCTTTCGACTGGGCGCTGATGAACGTCACCACGGTCGGGTCGAATATTTTCGGGGTCACGAAGATCGGGCAAATCCTTGCCGTCATTCTCGCCGCCGCGGGTATGATTTTCTTCCCGATATTCACCGCTTACGTCACGACAATATTCCAGCGAAAAAGAAAAGAAACGAACGGCACGGCCGATGAACAAACGACCCTTTAGACTAACGGCTTGTGCCGTTTTTTATAATTTTCGATGCGGATCTCTCTTTCTTCTTCAGATAAACTGACCGGGAATTCGAAAGTCGTGCGCCCGCTAATAGTGACATACTCAACCTCACCAACTCTTTTTCTATGTTCTTTCAACGCATTCTCCGCCTGTTGAGCCTGCGATAATCTTTCAAAATGGTTTGTGTTCTTTTTCATGTGAATTGATTTATACTGCCAATTGATTATTTATTGTACAAATATTTACGGCATTCATTCCCCGTTTCCCTCGTTCCAAATCAAACGTTACTATATCATTCTCCACGATATCAACAAGGACATTATTGACATGGAAAAAGTATTTATCCGTCCCTACCAGATTCTTGATAAAGCCATACCCTTTCTGCGAGTCAAAATACTCCACCCGACCTTTCAAAATGGCGGGAGCTTCCTGCCTGGGGATTGAAATTTGTATATCCTCTTGCACGATTTTCTCCTCATCATGCCGCTCTTCAGGCGGTGTCGAGGTAATCATGCCATGTTCATCAACGTAAGCGATCATGTCATCGAAACTGGTCGCTTTACCGGATTGTTTTCTCTCTTCCTTCCGGTTTTGTTTTGCCTGTCTTCGGGCTTGTTTTTTCTTCTCGTTTTCTTTTTTACCAAATGTAGTAGGTTTTGCCATGCAATTTATTTTAATTAATAATATTCTGATTATCCGTTTATGCACCTGTTATATTCGCAATTACTAGTCTGTCAAAGAG
>OJSE01002362.1_pt1 | contig 20635 bp, 14 predicted proteins | sample 1599351 | NCBI WGS metagenome assembly OJSE01 (sample SAMN04168656, study PRJEB22393) | human gut metagenome | biome: human gut microbiome; feature: stool | host: Homo sapiens | collected 2014-03-17 | reverse complement strand
CCGTAGGCGGCCACCACGCCGTAGCCGTGGGTGTACACGGTGTGGTCGTTGACCCAGTTGCGGTTGTCGTTGCCGGCCAGGTCAAGCTCGCGGGCGGCAATCACGGTGTCTTGGGAGACGCCGTCGATCTCGTACTTGTCGACTGCCAAAGTGTCGGCGAAGGTGTAGTACTGCTTGGACTGCTGCAGCTGTTTGAATGTGGGGCTGACGACCTGCGGGTCGAGCAGACGAATCTGCGCGGTGGTGTCGCCCTCCTTGGCCAGAGCGCCCTGCTCGCCCTTGTCGGTTACCTTGTATTGCTCGGTCTTGAGCTTGTCAAGACCGTAGGCGGCGCGGGTGGCGTCGATATTGCGCTGAATGTAGGTGGATTCCATCTCCTGTGCGTTCGGGTTGACGCGGAAGCGCTGCAACAGCACCGGCCATGCCACGGTGAGCACAAGACCCACCACGACCACGACGGCAATGGAGGTCACCGGCACACGCCAAGCCTTGAGCGCGGCGGAAGCGCGCACGCCGATGGACGCCTGGCCTTCGAGCGTGTGGGAACGCATGAGCCAGATGCCCAGCACCACGCCGAGGATGGCGGTCAGCGCGGCCATGATGAACGTGACGGGGATGTTGGCATGTACGGCGGTGTAGGAGGCACCGGTGATGCGTGAACCCTGCACGGTGAGCTGGTCGAAGACGCCGATCATCTGGCGCGCTGCCCAAGCGAACATGTTGAGCATCAGCCAGATGCCAAGCTGGCGACGGCAACGCTTGGTGATGGAGAACAGGCCGCGTCCGTTAACCGGCATGGTAATGCGGATACCACCCATCAGCACATGCGTGACCACGGAAAACACAAGGCCCACGCCCAGCAGCATGGCCACGGCGGCGAGCACGAGCTTCAGGCCCGGCAGCACGAACACGTAGAAGCCGTTGTCCAGACCGAACTGCGGATCGGTGGTGCCAAACGACTGCGCGTTGAACATGAGCAGAATCTCGCTCCAGTTCGCGTTGAACTGAGAGCCGAAGATGACGCCGACGATCAGCGAAATCACCACGGCCACGCGGCGAGCGGTTTTCGAGCTGACGGATTTGCCGACCTCGACCACATCGCCGTTAATGCGAATGGTGGAACCGTCGGCCGAATCAGGGCGTGCCCGGATAGCCAGCCAGGCGGAAACGAAGCCGGTCAGGGCCATGAGCAGCGCGTAGGCCACCCACAGGCCGATCTTCACCCCGAGCTGGGTCCAGACCACGGACTGGAAGCCGAGCTGGCCGTACCACATCAGATCGGTGATGAATCGGGACAGGCCGAAGAACAGACCGACGATGATGGCCAAGGCCAGCACCACGCCGATCAGAACCTTGCTGCCATGGCTGGATCCTGAGCCACCGGACGCTGGCTTACGGGTGATACGCGGATTGGCCGGGCCACGTGGAGGGCGGGATGACCCGGAGGGGCCGGCGTTGGTGTTGCGGGCCGGACCGTCCCCATCGGCCTCGACATCGAGGATGATCGGATCGTCATTGTTCGCATTATTGCGTCGTGAATCGCCGCCATTGCCGAACAGTACTGAGAAAGGATCGTTAAAAGACATAACTCAAGCCTATCGAAAGGGCGGGAGGTAGGTTATGCCCTGAGCACAGAATGAGGCAGCGTTCTGTTCTACGCTCCGTTCTACGCTTGCCGGTATGAACAGCCAACGGCCACAACATCTGCGTCCCTCAGCACACGCCACACGCCAACTTCGGCACAGGAGCACTCCAATCGTGGCGACAATATGTGCTTTGGCAGTGGTGTTGGCCGGCGTGGCAGCCTACGGATGGCATGTCGGATGGTTCGCCAAATCCACATCAAACGGCAACACCACCACTCCCCAGACCTCCCAGACAAGTGCGTTACCACGCACCGACGTTCCTTCCCCGAAGAAGAACGACGACCCGGCCGCACAAGCCCAACGTGCGGTATCCGCCATGACGCTTGAGGAACGTGTGGGACAGTTAGTGATGGTGCCGTTATTCGCCGGTTCCGATCCCTCCTCGCTGGCTTCAACAATCGCCGACGAGCACATTGGCTCGGCCATTCTCATTGGCAATTGGAATACCGGCGCCGATACGGTCAAGACCGCGACCGCGCAACTCCAAGGATATGCGCCGGCCGGCAATCGTCTCATCATCGCCACCGATCAGGAGGGTGGTCAGGTACAGCATCTGACGGGTACCGGTTTTGACACAATGCCCAGTGCCGTTGAGCAGGGCACAATGTCCGCTGACGCATTGCGTCAATCGGCAGGCACGTGGGGTTCGCAATTAGCTGCTGCTGGCATAAATGTCGATTTGGCACCGGTGCTCGGCACGGTGGTGGGCGATCGTGCCTCAAATGCTCCGATTGGCGCGCTGGATCGTGATTTCGGATTGGATGCGGCCGGCAACGCCGAACATGGCATCGCCGTTATTGAAGGTTTGCGAGACGCTCAGGTCGGCGCGGCGGTCAAACATTATCCTGGGTTGGGCGCGGTAAGCGGCAATACCGACTTCACCACCGAAGGCATTCTGGATACGACCACCACGTTGGACGGGGCCGAGGCAGGTGCCTTTGACCAGGCGATCACCAAGACCGATCCTGCAATGGTGATGATGTCGTTGGCCACGTATCAATCCATCGACCCGAATAATCCGGCGGTGTTTTCTTCTACGATTATCGACGGTCATATTCGCAACGCCCTGAAGTACACGGGCGTGGTGATTTCGGATTCGATGTCTGCCGAAGCGTTAAGCAGCTACGATGTAAGCCAATTGGGAGTAAAGCTCGTCGAGGCGGGCGGCGACATGTCCTGCATCGGTCAGACGGATTACGTAAAGCCAATTGTGGACGGCCTCAACGAACGGGCGAAGTCCGATCCGGCTTTCGCTTCAAAAGTGACGGCGGCGGCGACTCGCGTAATGACACTGAAAATCAAGATGGGACTGGCCTGACCGTTCATCCTTGCACTGGTGAGGATGAACGCTGATTCGCGCTCATCCTCACCAGCCCTCGTACAAATGCACACTAGTCCTCGTACGAATCGTCAGTCCTCGTATGAATACAGACCATGCTTGCCGATGTATTGCACCACGCCGTCAGGCACCAGATACCAGACCGGCTCGTCGTGTTCGGCGCGGCGGCGTACATCGGTCGAAGAGATGGCCAAGGCCGGGATCTCAAGCGTATCGACCTTTCCTTCGGGCAAGGTCACGCCGTCCGGACTGGAGTAGCCGGGGCGCGTGACGGCCACGAAGTGGGCGAGGTCCCACATGAGGTCGGCGTCCTTCCACTGCATGATTTCGGCCACGGCGTCTGCGCCGGTGATGAAGAACAGCTCGGCGTCGGGATGTTGGGCGCGGATATCGCGCAGGGTGTCGATGGTGTAGGTGACGCTCGGACGGTTGATGTGGACACGCGAGACGGTGAATTTGGGGTTGGATGCGGTGGCGATCACAGTCATCAGATACCGATCTTCGGCGTTGGTGACGTGCTTGTCCAGCTTGAACACAGGTCGGCCAGTGGGTACGAAAATCACCTCATCGAGGTCGTATACCCAAGCTACTTCGGAGGCGGCGACCAAGTGGCCGTTGTGAATCGGGTCGAACGTGCCGCCCATGATGCCGACGCGCAGGCGTGTATGCCAGTTGCCGCGTGCGGAAAGTCTGCCTTTGCCGTGGCTGCTGGCCCCGGCCGGCGCGGACAGGTCGGACATGCGCCGTTCGGTTTCGCCTTGGGTGACGGCAACGATTTCGGCGGGCTCGGCGGATTCCACTGATTTTTCGGACTGAACTGACGCAGCCGTTTTGTGGCTGCCGATAACACCACTCATGCCTGGCCGCCCTCGCCGGCGGCGTCATCGGCTGATTCGGTTTCCTCTTCGATTTCGCCGGCGGTGGGATTGTCTTCCTTGGGATCGATCTTGCCCATGTCTTCATCCCATTCGTCCTGGACCACGCGACGAATTTCGGCGAAGGTGGGCAGCGGGAAGTCCGGCTGGTAGAGGCGGCGGACCTCGGCCACACGCTCGGTGATGCGGATGAGCGTGTCGGTCATGCCGTCAAGGTCGCCGTCGTGCTCCATCTGGCTGTATTTGCCGATGTAGCCTTCCATGAGTTCCATGTGTTCGCGCACGATCTTGAGCTGGGCATCGTCGAGGTCCGCGACTTCGGGCGAATCGGTCTCGGGCCAACCGATGAGCACGGCGTCCGCGTATTCGAGCGACGCACGCTGGGCGGCGGAGGCGATGCCGTCCTCGATCTGCACAAGGAACACGTAGCGGACGATGCTGAGCCGTTCGGCCGCGATCTTCAGGCCGAGCTTGGGATCGTTGAGGTCGATGTCGGGCCGCAGTTCGCTTGCCTTGTTTGCCATGTCAGCCGTAGTGTTCATGTTGCCGTCCTCGTTCATGCGCGCACCTGTCCTGTTCCGTAACCGATCCACTTGGTGGTGGTCATCTCCCGCAATCCCATGGGACCGCGTGCGTGCATCTTCTGCGTGGAGATGCCAAGCTCGGCACCAAAGCCGAACACGCCGCCGTCGGTGAAGCGGGTGGAGGCGTTGACCATGACCACGGCCGAGTCGATGCGCTTGGTGAATGCCTCGATGGCCGCATAATCCTCGGCGATGATGGATTCGGTGTGGCCCGTGGAATGCGTGTTGATGTGGTCGATGGCCGCGCCCAGATCCGACACCACCTTGATGCCCATCTTGAGGGCCAGGTATTCGGTGTCCCAATCCTCTTCGGTGGCGTGGTTGAGGTCAAGGCCCTCGATCGCCGCGCCGGAGATGATGTCGTACGACGTGGTGTCGGCCTGCAGCACGACGTTCGCCTCGGCCAGAGCGGCGGCGATCTGCGGCAGGAATTCGGCGGCGACATCCTTATGAACCAATAGCTTCTCGGCGGCGTTGCACACGCCCACGCGCTGGGTTTTGGCGTTGATGATGATCGGGATGGCCTTGGCGAGATCACCGGACTTGTCGATGTAGATATGCACGTTGCCGGCACCGGTTTCGATGACCGGCACTTTGGAGTTGCGCACGACGGCTTGGATCAGACCCGCTCCTCCTCGCGGCACGAGCACGTCGATATGGCCTCGCGCCTCCATCATGGCGGTGGCGCCGGCGCGTCCGTACTGGTCGACGGATTGCACCAGTGCGGATTCGAAACCGTGGGCTTCAAGCACCGGGGCGATGACGCCCAACGTGGCGGCGTTAGTGCGTTCGGCGGCGTAGCCGCCTCGCAGCAGCGCGGCATTGCCGGACTTGAGGCACAGGCTGGCCACGTCCACAGTGACGTTCGGCCGGGCCTCGTAGATCATGCCGATGACGCCCATCGGCACGCGCGTCTGGGTAAGGCGCAGACCGTTGGGCAGGTTGTATCCGCGCACGATCTCGCCGACCGGATCGGGCAGGGTGGCCACATGGCGCACGCCTTGGGCGGCGGCGGCCACGCGCGGCACGTCGAACAGCAGGCGGTCGAGCTTGCCCGCATCCATGCCGTTTTCCTTGGATTCGAGCATGTCCAGCGCGTTGGCGGCTTCGATGTCCGCAGCATGCTCGTCCAACACGTCCGCAATGGCAAGCAGCAGTTCGTTTTTGGCTTCGGTATTTGCCTGTGCAAGACGCTCCTGTGCGTGTGCGGCCTGATCGGCCTGGCGGCACACCGCGTCGAACACCTCAGGACTCAATTCATCGCTCATAACAGTCAAGCGTAACTCACAACGCGGCTGATTGCTTACTCCGACCCGCTTGTTATGGGATGTCTGACGTTTTGAATCGCAAACAGAACCGGCTCCCCTCCGTCTCAGGCGGGAAGCCGGTGACGTGATGCGCTCCGGTCAGCGAATCATCACTAACCGGTACACCACGGTGGATTAGTGAATCAGCAAATCAGTGGATCTGGTCCAGGTCGGGGTAGAGCGGGAAGTCTTCGGCGAGCTTGTCGACGCGGGCCTTCAGCGCGGTCACGTCGGCGGACGGTCCGGCGGCGAGCGCGGTGCCGATGATGTCGGCCACCTCCTCGTATTCCTTCGGCCCGAAGCCGCGGGTGGCCAGGGCGGACGTGCCGATTCTCAGGCCCGAGGCCACCGAGGCCGGGCGCGGGTCGAAGGGCACGGTGTTGCGGTTGATGGTGATGCCGCAGGCGGCGAGCAGATCCTCGCCCTGCTGGCCGTCCATCTCGCTGTTGCGCAGGTCGACCATCACCAGGTGCACGTCAGTGCCGCCGGTCAACACGCTGATGCCGTTGGCCTTGACGTCATCGGCCAGTAGTCGTTCGGCAAGGATCTTGGCGCCGTCGAGCGTGCGCTGCATACGGTCCTTGAATTCGGGGGTGCCGGCCACCTTGAAGCTCACGGCCTTGCCCGCGATCACATGCATGAGCGGACCGCCCTGCTGGCCGGGGAACACGGAGGAGTTGAGCTTCTTGGCGTATTCCTGCTTGGCGAGGATGAAGCCGGAGCGCGGGCCGCCGAAGGTCTTGTGCGCGGTGGAAGAGACTACGTCGGCGTACGGCACAGGACTCGGGTGCAGGCCCGCGGCTACGAGTCCGGCGAAGTGGGCCATGTCGACCCAGAATTTGGCGCCGACCTCGTCGGCGATCTCCTTCATGGCCTTGAAGTCCTCGATGCGCGGGTAGGCGGACCAACCGCCGATGATCATGGCCGGGTGGGTTTCGAGCGCACGCTGGCGGATGATTTCCGGGTCGATGCGGAAGGTCTCGGGGTTCACGCCATAAGCCTCGGCATGGTAGAAGCGGCCGGAGAAGTTGATTTTCATGCCGTGGGTCAGGTGGCCGCCGTGGTCGAGGGCCAGGCCGAGCACGGTGTCGCCGGGCTTGACGAGCGCCTGGTAGACGGCGGCGTTGGCTTGGGCACCGGAGTGCGGCTGGACGTTGGCGTATTCGGCGCCGAACAGGGCCTTGGCGCGTTCGCGGGCGATGGTTTCGACTTGGTCCACGTATTCGCAGCCGCCATAGTAGCGGCGGCCGGGGTAGCCTTCGGCGTATTTGTTGGTCAGCACGGAGCCCTGGCATTGCAGTACCGCTCGCGGCACGAAGTTCTCAGAGGCGATCATCTCAAGGCCATTGCGCTGGCGGCCCAGTTCAGAGTCCAGCAGTTCGGCGATCTCAGGATCAGTTTCGCAGATCGGCGCGTTGAAAGCATCGGTCGCTTTCTGCGCAAGGGGTGAAGCGGTCATGGGTGCTCCTTTGGTATGGGCGACAATTGATTCGCCGTTGCCGCCTTACTGTATGGCCGGTTTGTAGCCGGCCTGTTTCATGATATGGCCGGTCCCCGTTCGATGGCAATGGTGATTTTCGCCGGTTTGACCGGTCGGCTATGCGAGACGGACGGCCCTTCTGCCCACGGCCCACGCTAAACTGGTGTGGATTCATCATCCCTTTCAGGCAGAAGGATTCATCGTGACAACCACCTTCCATTCCACCCGTAGCACCACCGATTCGCTGACCGCCAAGCAGGCGATTCGCAAGGGCATCGCCGATGACGGCGGCCTGTTCGTTTCGGACGCGTTGGGCAAGACCAAGGTGGACGTGGCCTCCCTGCCGGGCAAGTCGTACCAGCAGATCGCCGCCGAGGTGCTGGGCGCGCTGCTGCCGGACTTCACGGCCGAGGAGCTGGGCCAGTGCATCGCCGACGCCTACGGCGAACAGTGGTCCGATGAGCGCATCACCCCACTCAAGCCCCTGGGTGACGATTACGTGCTCGAACTGTTCAACGGTCCGACTTCCGCGTTCAAGGACGTGGCGCTGCAGATCCTGCCGCGCTTCATGGCGCACACCACGCCGGCCGATGGCGACGCGGACGAGAAGATCATGATCCTCACCGCCACCTCCGGCGACACCGGCAAGGCCGCGCTGGCCGGCTTCGCGGACGCCCCGGGCACCGCGATCACCGTCTTCTACCCGGAAGGCAAGGTCTCCCAGGTCCAGGAACTGCAGATGACCACGCAGGCCGGCTCCAACGTGCAGGTGGCCGCCGTGGAAGGCAACTTCGACGACGCCCAGTCCGTGGTCAAGCGCATCCTCGGCGACCGTGCCCTGGCCGAGCGTCTCGCCGGCAATTCGCACGTGGTGCTTTCCTCCGCCAACTCCATCAACGTGGGCCGTCTGGTGCCGCAGGTCGTCTACTACTTCTCCGCTTACGCCCAGCTGCTCGCCGACCAGGTGATCAACGTCGGCGATGAGGTCGAGTTCGTGGTCCCGACCGGCAACTTCGGCGATATCCTCGCCGGCTACTATGCCAAGCTGCTCGGTCTGCCGGTCAAGCACCTCGTGGTGGCTTCCGACAAGAACAACGTGCTGTTCGACTTCCTGACCACCGGTACCTACAACCGCCAGCGCCCGTTCTTCCAGACCATCTCCCCCTCGATGGACATCCTCATCTCCTCCAACCTGGAGCGCATGCTGTACTACTTGTCCGAGGGCGACACCCGTCTGATTTCCATGCTGATGAACGACCTCAACAAGTGGGGCACGTACGAGATCCCGGAAGAACTGCTGGCCAAGATTCGTCAGATCTTCGGCACCGGTTGGGCCGATGAGGATCAGGTACGCGAGTCCATCAAGCACTGCTGGGACGAGAACCACTACGTGATCGACCCGCACACCGCCTGCGGCTACTACCTGCTTGAGCAGATGCCGCGAGACCCGCTGACCCCGCGCGTGCTGCTCTCCACCGCCAGCCCCTACAAGTTCCCGCGCGTGGTGAACGAGGCATTGGGCTTCGACGCCACCGGCACCGACTTCGAGTGCATGGATGTGCTGGCCCACGAGACCGGCACCACCGCCCCGGCCGCCCTGCGTGGTCTTGAGACCGCCGACGTGCGGTTCAAGGACGTCGTGGCCATCGACGGCATGGAGGACTACGTGGAGAAGGCCGCCCAGGCGCTGTAAAATATACCAGCACATTGGCTCCCCTCAGAGCGGGGAGCCATTTTGTTTCATCAGCATCGCAGCGACCAGCGCTCCCACAATGACGCATCCGTCAATTCACCGACATAGGACATACCAAACATAACAACATATTTACTATGTCTGCTATGATGGCGTCTAAGCTACGGCACACTGGCGAGGAGGCAATCATGTGGCCGGAAGAGGAAATCGATGCTTTGCTGAACCCGCTGCGTTCCGCGCAATCGGACAGTCAGGATATTGAGGTCAAGGAGGCCGTGGGCGGATTGCCGGTTTCGCTGCCTGAGACCATTTCCGCTTTCGCCAATGGACGCGGCGGCACCATCGTGCTGGGCATTGCCGAAAAGGATGGCTTCGAACCCGCCCAAGGGTTCAAGGCGCAACCCGTCGCCGAGGCATTGGCGCAGATGTGCAGAGACAAAATCACCCCGCCTATAAGGCCAGTCATCGACGTCGCTTCGTATCATGATTCCACCGTGGTCATCGCCGTCATCGATGAGGCCGATCCACTGGATAAGCCATGTTATGTTCGCAATAGAGGCCGGTACAGCGGCTCGTTCATCCGAGTTTGGGATGGCGACCGCAAACTCAGTCATTACGAAATCGACCGGCTTTTGGAAAACCGTGCGCAACCCACGTATGACCGGGAGCTGATCTACGAAGCCACCGTCGACGATCTGCTACCGGATATCGTGCAGGGCATTCTTACGTCATGCCGCGAACGCCGTCCACGTGTCTTCGGAAAACTGACCGATGAAGAGGCGATGCGAGCGCTTGGGATAGTCGGAACAGGAGATGACGGGAAGTCTCATCCGACGCTCGCCGGACTGCTTGTCGCCGGCAATTATCCCCAGCAGTTTCTGCCACGGGTGAATATCACGTTCACGTGCTACCCCGGATATGACAAGGTGTTTGCCGGCGGGGTGAAATTCATCGACAATTATTCACTCGACGGCCCCATCCCCGAGATACTCGAAGAAACCCTGAACGCCGCACAGAAGAACATGCGCATCGGAGGCGTATTGGACGGCCCATTCCGCAAAGACACCTTTGAATACCCAGAGGACGCCATACGTGAGGCCGTGGTCAATGCCATCATGCATCGCGACTATTCGCCGATGGCCCGGGGCGGCCAAATTCAGGTCAACATGTACAAGGACCGCCTTGAAGTGCTGAGTCCAGGCGGATTATACGGCGACGTAACGCTGGATTCCATCAGCGAGCCCGGCTCCACTTCGACCCGCAATCAGACACTTGCCAAATTGCTTGAATGCACCCCGTTCCGCAATGCCACAGTCGCGGAGAATCGAGGGACCGGATACAGCCTCATCAACAGACTGCTGCTGGATAACGGCAATGGCGAGCCTGAAATATACAGCACGCTGAATTTGTTCTCGGTCACCTTCCGCTCAGCGGATACCTCCAAGTTGCCGGACAGCCGCAGGGATCCCCGTTACGCGGGTTGGGGCGATAGGCCCGATATCGATTACAGCGCCGCGCAAGGGCTGATCAACGGACAGCCCCCGAAACCGGCACATCCGAAGATCGTGCCATTCCCCAAAAACAGCATCAAAACGGAAGAGCTCAGCGACGAAGAGATGTACGAGCGATATCTCAAAGATATTCCCGGATTGGGGCCGACCATTGCGCGGATAGCCGGACTGGACGTTCCGCAGTCCGCGGACATGCCGCTGGTTCGTGATGTCTCATCCATCGAAAGGCCATCAGCTCGCAGCGCGTCGGCATCCGCATTGGAAGGCAGCGCCCGCTACTCCATGCTGGAAGAGCAACTGTTGCAACTGATCAACAAGCACGGCACCATGTCCACGCCCAAATTGGTGGAGGCCACCGGAGCCCCGCGCTCCACCGTCACCTATCAGCTGCGCAAACTCCTGGAATCAGGCACGATCGAACGCACGCAACCAGCCCGCTCCCCCAAACAGTCCTACCGGATAAAGTCCGCCTGAGGCGTGCAAAGCGAAAAAAGGCGCCGCGTTGGCCTGTGCCTCGGCATATGTCCAACGGCGTGTTGCTTGTTTTTCCAGGAAGGCGGGAATCGCCATGTTGCGCGGTACGCGAGTGATATTACGCGGGTTTCAGTGCGTTGTGTCAACCAAACGCGAGAGGAACATATGACCACGGCCAACGGGCAGACGCCCGCTGACCCGATGCTTATCATGCTTATGATCGCTGCGGCCATCACCCTGGGCGTCAACATCACCCGCTCCATGGCCGGCGGCCACGCCGACATTCTCGAATGCGTGGGCATTTTCTTCGCCATCGCCCTGTCCGTGACCATCACCGTGGTGATGGAAGGCCGCAGCGCCAAGACATTCGAAGCGCTGAACGATATCAATGACGACACGACCGTCACCGTGGTGCGCGATGGCGAGTTCGGCAAAATCGCCCGCGAACTGCGCGCCGCCAACACCGGTATGACACCGCTGCAGGAGAAGCTCGCGAAGCTGGACGAACTTCATGGGCGGCACCGCCGAACAGCAGTCGACCATTCTGTTCACGCTGTTCGTGGTGTTCCAGCCGTTCAACGCCTTCAACAGCCGCGAGCTGGGCAACGCCAGCCTGTTCGCCAATCTGCTACGCAATAAAGTGATGATCGGCGTGTTCGCACTTCAGGTGCTGGTGGTGCAATTCGGCGGCGCGATGTTCCGCACCGTGCCGCTGCCGATCGACATGTGGCTGAAGATCATCGCGGTCGGACAAATGCGCGGTTAGAGTTCTTTGGCTCGGTAGATGCGGATGGCTATAAGCATGGAGCCAAAATATGCGAGCAGACACAACACGGCGAGAACAAGCGCCGTATGCCACCAGATCGTCAGGAAATCGGCAATATTCAGCAATAGCCATTGCCAGTCGACAGGCAATCGAGCCAGCAGCGCAATGACGGCATACAAGCCAACCATGACCGCGCCAGAGGCCACCATCATCTTGCGGAAGGTGAACCGGTATGCACAGGCCAGCAGCACCGACCCAAGAATGATAGCCAAAGCGAAGATGGAGGCACCTGCTGCCAAGGTACCGGTCCACCCCATATCTGCTATATCGCCAAAGACAATGAAGACGCCGCCGCATATCACCACGTCCAAAGCCCAGAGCAGGCCAACCACCAACAGAAAAAGGTACCGACCTACAACTTGTGCAGTGCGTGAAACAGGAATCAGCCCTCGCATGGCACTGTGCCCTGCAGATTCCTCGGATGACGCAGGCCCCAATGCACTCATACATGCCATCGCCGATGCCAGACCTCCGAGTCCGCCCATCAGACCACTGGCAACGTGTTCATCGACGTGGGTCGGTATCGTCACCAGCGATACCACGATAGACAGCACCGGGAAAACCAGCAGAAACACCATATTCGCCACGCTAAACAGACCCGTCCCGACACAATCGAATCGACATTGCTTTACTACGGATTTCCAGTTCATCGTCACCATTCCCTTGAAGCAAATATGCGAGAGGCAATTACATACGAGATTCCATATGCCACAACCGTCGTTGTCAATACCGCAATAACCAGCCACAATCGTTGCTCGATGATGGCATTCGCGGCATGGGCCAATCCTCTGGTCACCGAAGCAGGCGAAATAGATAGCAGTATGGATACAGCCAATACAACGACATAGATCACCATCATCGTGACTTGAAGACCGCCTAGTTTGGTCCACAGATAACCCGTGGGCACGATAAGCGCGATCATCAGCGCGGTGCAGAAACCTCCCAACGGCGCCGCCCACAGATTGCCCGCGAATGACCAATCCGGATTGACCAGCACTTGCAACCCGTCAATCAGCACGATCATCGCTATCGACAATACGGAAATCACCAATCCAACCACATATCGCGCGGCCACCTGACTCTTCCTCGAAGCCGGAATAATGCCACGAAGCCGATATCCGTTCTGCAGGTCAGCAACAGCCATGGTGAGCACCCACATGGCGCAGGTGAATACCGTCATGATGACACCCATGCGATAGCCGAAGCCATCACCATAAGCTTCACCTTGAAAGATGACGGAGAACAACGGTGCCAACAACAACGAGAACACAGTCCGTTCGCCGACGCACAGGTAGGCCATATCGACGCGCAATGCAGTGGTCAATGCATGTTGCCGAGACCGCGACACCCTCAGTATTGCCTCCATGGCCGCTCACCTCCCGCTCAAGTCACGATTGGAATCATGGGCATTGGTCAGTCGAATGATGTCATCAATGGAAGCCGATTCAACGACAAGCCCCGAAACCACCGACGCAACAGCATCAAGCCCGTCTGACCGGACCAGCGCATCGAATCCGGTGGCATACGTATGTGAGCCCAGCACTACGTCCGCAGGCAGTTGTGCCAGTTCGTCTGGACCGCCCTTAATCAGGCGGAACGATTCCTCAAACTCGTCTTTCGGACCGGTGTAGTAGAGACGGCCATCGGTGATGTAGGTAATGAAGTCAGCAGCACGTTCGAGGTCGGCAGTGATATGGGTGCTGAACAGTACCGAATGTTCGCCATCCTCAATGTAGGCATGCAGTATATCCATGAGTTCGTCGCGGGCAAGCACATCGAGTCCGCTGGTCGGCTCGTCGAGAATCAGCAGTTTGGCGTCATGGCTCAATGCGATGGCGAGCATCAGCTTCATCTGCATGCCGCGGGAAAGATCCTTGATATGTTTCTTGCCGTTCTGTGCGTCACCAAGGCCAAAAGTATCCAGATACTTGTGATAGCATCCACCGTCCCATGATGGATACAGTGGCGCGACGATACGTTCAATGTTCTTGACTTGCCACTGTTCATGCATGTAGCTGAAGTCGAACACCACGCCGAGTTGTTCTTTGACGGGCTCCTCGTTGGCGATGTTGTCGAGGCCGAGCACGTGAATCGAACCGGCGTCGCGGTGGATCATGTTGAGGATGAGTTTGATGAGGGTGGATTTGCCGGCGCCGTTCGGGCCGATCAGTCCCATGATGTAGCCCTTGGGCAGGTCGAAGGTCACGTCGTCCAGCGTGAAGCCGGAATCATAGTGTTTGGTGACGTCGGTGACCTGCAACGCCATCGCGTCGGATTCGGATATGGCGGTCATGTCCATGGTCCTTTCTTGAGGTTATTCCTTGCGGTATTCCTCTTCGAGCATGCGGTCCAATGCGTTCAGCGGAATGCCGGCGGCTTTGGCGCCCCGGCTTGCCTCGGCCAGGCTTTCACGAATCCGGGTTTCGAGCTGACGTTGCATCAGTTCGTTGCCCTTGTCCATCACGAAAGTGCCTTTGCCTTGAATGTTCTGCACCACGCCCTCATCGGCCAGTTCGTTGTACGCCCTGGTGACGGTGAGTACGGAGATGCGCAGCTCCTTGGCGAGTTTCCTCAAGGAAGGCAGGGCCTCGCCCGCCTTCAACTCGCCACTGAGCACCGCCGAATGGATTTGGGTTTTGATTTGCTCGTAGATGGGTTCACCGGACACGGATGAGATGATCAGTTTCACCTATGCCCCTTTCGATTGTGGTTGACTAGCACCCCAGCTGTTTAGCTGTTATACAACACAGTATAACTGTTCTGCTTAACTGTCAAGGTGTGTTACATAACAGCTAAACAGTGAACAAACACCTTGCCAACATACAGTGTCGAAACATGGGCCGCGCCTACAATGGCCTCGGGAAGGGGCACCTATGCCAAACAACGCCGTTACGCCGACAGCCCCGCCAGCGGGGGTGTAATTTTTTTTATCACAGCACGCGCGGAGCGTCGTGGAAGTCGAAGAGGACGCCGTCGGCCAGGTGGCAGATCTCGGGCCAATCGGAGGCGGAGGAGTCGTCGTGCATGGCCCAGACCTTCATGCCGACCGATTTGGCCGACTTCATGCCGACCAGCAGGTCTTCGAACACCGTGCAGTCGGCCGGCGCGGCGCCTAGGCGCTTGGCGGCGAGCAGGTAGACGTCGGGCTGGTCCTTGCCGACGTCGTTCGCATCATCGACGGAGACGATATCGTTGAACAGTTCGAACATGCCGACGTGGCGTAGCGCCGGCTCACGCAGATGCGGGGGCAGCGAGGTGGCGACACCCAGTTTGACACCGGAGGCTTTCAGATCGCGCAGATAGTCAAGCGCGCCGGGTTTGGCTTCGACCGTGGTGGAATAGGCGACGCTGGCCATGTCGTCCCATTCCTGCATGAGCTCTTCGGGCGTGTCTGTAAGGCCGAAGCGTGCGATGGTGTATTCGGCGATCTGGCGGAATTGCATGGCGGAGACTTTGGTCATGTAGTCGGGCGGCACTTCGATTCCGCGCTTGTTCAGGAAGTCGATGTCGACTTGGTCCCAGACTCCCATGGAGTCTAGGAGGGTGCCATCGAGGTCGAATATGGCGGCTTTGGTCATAGGACACTTTCCTTCAACAGTTCTCGGGCGTGGTCTAGTGAGGCTTCGGATTCGCTGCCGGAGAGCATGCGGGCGATTTCGTGGACGCGGGTTTCGCCGTTGACTTCGGCGATGGTGGTGACCACGCCCAAATCGTCGTCATCGGCATCCGGCGGCTCCTTGGTGACCACGAACTGCGCGTCCGCCCACGAGGCGACCTGCGCCAAGTGGGTGACGACGATGACCTGCGCGCTGCGGGCCAGCCGTGCCAGACGTTTGCCCAGTTCGACCGCGGCCTTGCCACCCACGCCGGCGTCAACCTCGTCGAAGATGAAGGTCTGGTCGGCACCGCCGCGCGTGTCGGCGGCCACCAGCTCCAAGGCCAACATCAGTCGACTCAGTTCACCGCCCGAAGCGCTTTTGCCCATCGGCAACTGCGGCGACCCCTCGAACGGCGTAAACAGGAACGCGATATCGTCGCGACCATACGGACCGAGCGGATCATCGGCCTTGTCTCGCGGCGTGACACGCACTTCCAAGGAGGCGCCCAGCATGGCGAGCGAGCCGAGTTCTTCAGTGACGCGCGCGCCCAAGTCGGCAGCGGCAGCCACGCGCGCGGCGCTCAGCACGTCGGCGGCGGCGAGGGCCGCAGCGTACAGCGTCTGCCGTTCGGATTCGAGTTCGGCGACCTTTTCCGGCGAGGCGTCCAGATCCTCCAGATCGAACGCCGCCTTGTCCCGCCAAGCGAGCACGTCGGCCAAGGTGGGGCCCCACCGACGGGTGAGGTCGCCAAGCTCGTGGATACGGCCGTTGATCTGGTCCAGATCCTCCACGCTGCCTTCGTCGCCCAGCTCCTGGCTCAGGGCGAACACCACGTCGCCCAAATCGGCATTGATGGATTCAAGCCGATCGGCCTGCTCGGCGAACGCGCCGCCGACGCGAATCGCGCGCAACGAGGTCACCGCATGATTGATGAGTTCCACGGCCGAAGCGCCGTCGGCGGCGTCCACATCCACCTGCGAGGCATCCAGCGCGCCCAGCGCCGAACCCACGCCTTGGGCGATGTCGGCCGCGTTTTCGATGCGTTCGCGGCACGCCTTCAGCTCCTCGTCCTCCCCCGGCTGCGGGTCGGTTCGGTTGATGCGGTCGATGGATTCGCGCAGGTAGTCGGCCTGTTGGCGGGCAGAGGATTCCTGCGAGCGCAGGCGTTCCAGCCGCTCATCCATGGCGGCCAGCGCATCCCACGTCTTGCGGTAGGCGGCCAGTTCGGCTTCGTCTCCGGCCACCCGGTCCAGAAACTCGCGTTGCCGTGCGGCGGCCGCGATTTTCAGCTGATCGGTCTGGCCATGAATGGTAACCAGTTCGCCGGCGATGGCCCCCAGCACCGAACGCGGTACGGACTTGCCGCCGAGCACGGCCCGCGAACGTCCGGAAGCGCGTACGGTGCGGGAAAGGAACAGTTCGCCGTCTTCGGGGTCGACGCCCGCGTCATGGGCCTTGGCCACGGCCACGGCAGCACCGGTGAACCCGCTGTCAGAATCGTCAGAACCGGCATCGTCACCGGCATCGTTGGTGTCGCCGGAATGTTCAGATACGACGGCATCATCCGAGAGCGCGAAAATCGCCTGGGCCCAAGCCTCGTCCGCCCCGGCCGAGACGCGCGAGGATTCGGCGGCCCCACCGGAGACCAGTCGGATCGCGGAGAGCAGCATGGATTTGCCGGCGCCGGTCTCACCGGTGATGGCGGTCATGCCTGCGGCCGGCGCAATGGCGGCTTCTCGAATCGGCCCCAGATTGCGGATATCGAGTTCTTCGAGCATCAGGCTCCTGCCTTGCCGTCGCGTTCGCCCGGCTTGTCGGGCTCGGTACCAGCGACACCAGCGACACCGGCAACGCCAGCCGCATACGCGGCCGCCGGGAACGTGTGCCCGTGATGCAGCGGCTGGCTCGAGGCCTCGTTGCGCGCGTGCTCGCGCCAACCGACCACGGGCAGATCGAACTTGGAGACCAGACGGTTGGTGAACGGCACGCCGGAGAGTCGGGCGAGGCGCAAGGTATCGCGCGATTCGCGCACCATGACGCGCGTACCCTGCGGCAGGGCGCGCTGGCGGCGGCCATCGCAGCAAATCCAGCCTTCGGACATGGATTCGTCCAGAATATCGATGGTGAAGGTCGAGCCGGAGCCGATGATCAGCGGCCTGGCGAACAGGGCGTGCGCGGCCAACGGAATCAACTGCAGGGCCTTGACGTTCGGCCACATGACCGGACCGCCCGCGGAGAAGGCGTAGGCGGTGGAACCGGTGGGCGTGGATACGATGACGCCGTCCGCGCCGAACGAGTTCATTTCCACATCGTCCACGCGGATGGACAGTTCGACCATCTTGCCTCGGTCGGCGCGTTCCAGCGTGATATCGTTCAGCGCCCAATCCTCGATGGGCTTGGTGGTGCCAGGCAGCCAGACGTCCACATGGGCGATCATGCGTTCGTCGATCGAATAGTCGTGGGTGGCGACCCGGCGGATCGCCTCGTCGATCTGGAAGCTTTCGAATTCGGCCAGGAAGCCGACATGCCCCATGTTCACGCCGAGAATCGGCACCTGGGTGCAGTGGACGAGTTCGGCGGCGCGCAGTATCGTGCCGTCGCCGCCCAGGACCACGACGATTTCGGTGTCGTCCGATACGCACGGCGGCTGCACGCCGAAATCGGGGGCCTCGGTGTTGTCGATGATGGTGACTTCGAAACCGGCCACTCGCAGCTGGCTCACCGCCTCGGCCACTACGGTTCCGGTCTGCCTGAGCCTGGTATGCGTCACCACCACCGCGTTGCGCTTGGCCATGGCATCCTCCTGTCGATTCGGTCGCACTGCTCATTATTCTAACCGCAGACACCGTCATCAGTCGTACAGGTGTTCGAAAAATGCTGCTTCGTGGCGCGTCGCCAGCAACGTTCCACAGAGTCGATTATCGTAAGGCTTCGGCATACAATGGCGTACAGCCGCGCAATCACCGTACGCGTGCCGTGCGCAGCGCGATGGCATGCCGTATGACCGTACAGCAGTATCAGTTGAGGAGCTTGAGGACCCATGGCCAATGACTTCGACGAATCCTCCGCCAATGAGGAGGCCTCGAAGGGACTGTCATGGTGGTATTCAGCCGATGTACAGAGCCGAGACAAAAGCGATAAAACCGCCAAGCGCATTCGACGTATCAGCATCGCCGACCGTCTGCTCAGGCACCCGGGCCGTCTGTCCATGATGTATTTCGGCGCACTGATCATCATCGTCACCGGTTTGCTGCTGCTGCCGATCTCCACATCGGACATCATCTTCACCAATTTCCCGATCGCGTTCTTCACCGCCGTCTCGGCCCTGTCCACCTGCGGCATTCCGGTGGTGAACACCGGCGAATACTGGTCGATGTTCGGCCAGGTCGTCGTCCTGTTCTCCATCCAGTTCGGCGGTCTGGGCGTCATGACCTTCGCCTCGATGGTGGCTCTTGGCGCTTCCCGCAGACTCAAGGTCTCCCAGCGTATGCTCACCGCGAACGAGCTGGGCACCACGAAGCTTTCCGAGGTCAAAGGCGTGCTCACCGTGGTGCTGGGCACCTCCATCATCGCCGAGGTGCTGACCTTTGTGCTGCTGCTGCCCGACCTGTTCCGCGTGAACCATGGCAATATGGGGCGTACCTTGTGGCAGGCGCTGTTCTACGCGGTGTCGGCCTATAACAACACCGGTTTCACGCCGGATGCCACTGGTCTGCATGTGAACCGTTGGGGCGTGGGGCTGCCGATTCTCATCAGTGCATTCATCGGAACGCTCGGCTTCCCCGTGGTGCTGAATCTGGTGCAGTGCGCACGCCGGCGGCTCAGCCCGAAACGTTGGACATTGCACACCAAACTCACTTTGGTGACCACCGCTGTGCTGGTGGCCACCTCACTGGCTTGGTTCCTGCTGGTCGAGTGGAGCAATACCGGCCTGTTCCCCGCAGATGACCCCGGCATGAAGATGCGCCGTGCGATGAGCGCCGCCGTCATGCCCCGCTCCGCCGGTTTCGATATTTCCTGGGTGCCCGAAGTCACGAATGAGACCAAGGTGTTCATGAGCATACTCATGTTCATCGGCGCAGGTTCCTCATCCACCGCTGGCGGCATCCGTGTCACCACGTTCGCGGTGATTCTCTTGATTTGCCGCGCCGCATTCACCGGCCATCGCGATGTCACCGTGTTCCGCCGCCGTATCCCCCGCCGTATTCAGATGACCGCCGTGTCCGTGACCACAGCCTGCTTTGCGCTGGTTATGGTCGGTGCGCTGATGCTGATGTTCACCACCGACTGCGCGTTCGTGGACGCCGTGTTCGAAGCCTGCTCGGCCTTCTCGTTGGGTGGTTATTCGGTGGGCGTGGCAAGCGCCGGCAATCCGGCCAGTCTGTTTATTCTGTCCGCCGAGATGATTGTCGGACGACTTGGCCCGTTGACCATCGCCTACTCCATCAGCCGACCGATGGCTCCCGAACCTATTCGTTATCCGCAGGAAAACATTATCGTTGGCTGATCGGCCATTCAATCGGCACCCAGCAATCTGACATAGAGAGGACCATCATCATGGCAGCAAAACCGAGCGGCAACAAAAGCGTGCTGGTCATCGGACTGGGCCGTTTCGGCGGGTCCGTGGCCGCCACCCTCGACCAGATGGGTCAGGATGTGCTCGCAGTGGACAAGAATCCGGAGCTTGTGGCCCGTTGGTCCGCGCATCTGCCCACCATTCAGGCCGACATGACCGATGTGCTGGCCATCGAGCAGATCGACGCCTCCCAGTTCGACACGGCCGTCGTGGCCATCGGCGACAGCATCGAGGCTTCGGTGATCATCACCGGCAACCTGCTGGACGCCGGCGTTTCCGACCTGTGGGCCAAGTCCGTGTCCCAAGAGCATGCGCGCATTCTGCAGCGCATCGGCGCCCGTCACATCATCAATGCGGAGACCGATGCCGGCAAGCGCGTGGGTCATCTGGTGGCCGGCAATTATCTGGATTACATCGAAATCGACGGGCCGTACACCGTCGTCAAGATCCACACGCCCCTGTACGCGGTAGGCCGCAGCATCGAGGACGTGCAGGTGCACGGCAAATACGGCGTGACCGTGGTGGGCCTCAAGGCCCCAGGCAAGGAGTTCCAGTACGGTTCCAAGGAACTGGTCATGCATCGCAACGACGAACTCATCCTCATGGGCAAGCAGGATCAGATCGACCACTTCATCCAAGGCTAGCCCCCCCTAACTGCGCTCGCTATACCCGGCGGGTTCTAGTGATCGTTGCAACACCTGACCTACCGCAAGGAGGGTCAGGTG
>OJSE01002324.1_pt1 | contig 21034 bp, 20 predicted proteins | sample 1599351 | NCBI WGS metagenome assembly OJSE01 (sample SAMN04168656, study PRJEB22393) | human gut metagenome | biome: human gut microbiome; feature: stool | host: Homo sapiens | collected 2014-03-17 | reverse complement strand
GCGACCACCGAGATCTACACTCTTTCCCTACACGACGCTCTTCCGATCTCCCATAGATCGCATTGGTGGCTGAATTGCTCTTTGGTGCAGTAGCTACATAGAGTGCCGCCTGTGCCAGGATCAGCTGTGATTCCGGCATACCGACCCGCTCCACCGCCTGAGCTGCTGCCACCGCTACCTGAAGTGCCTGAGGATCCGCATTTCCCACATCCTCTGACGCACAAATCATGATCCGTCGGGCAATAAATTTCACGTCCTCGCCGGCATACAGCATCCGCGCCAGGTAGTAGACCGCAGCGTCCGGGTCAGAACCACGCATGCTCTTAATGAACGCGGAGATCGTATCGTAGTGGTTGTCCCCGTCATGGTCATAGCGCACCACCCGTTTCTGGATACATTCCGCCGCCACATCGATCGTGATATGGATCTTTCCGTCCTCCGACTTGTCCGTCGTGAGAATTCCGAGCTCGACCGCATTTAACGCCGCTCTCGCGTCCCCGTTTGCCACATCCGCAAGGAAATCCGCCGCCTCATCCGTGATATCGGCTCCATAAGTTCCCATCCCTTTTTCCGTATCATAGACAGCCCGGATTACCAGTTCCCGGATATCCTGCTTTTCCAGCGGTTTTAACTCGAAGATCCTGGATCTGGAAAGAAGCGCGTTGTTCACCTCAAAATATGGATTCTCCGTCGTCGCTCCGATCAGCGTGATCGTCCCGTCCTCCACGAACGGCAGGAGATAATCCTGCTGCGACTTATTAAAGCGATGGATCTCATCCACGAAAAGGATCGTCTTCTGTCCGTACATGCCGATCGCATCCTTCGCATTTTTCACGATCTCTTCCATATCTTTTTTTCCGGCAACAGTGGCGTTGATCTGCTCAAAGCGCGCACTTGTCGTATGCGCGATCACCTTTGCGAGCGTTGTCTTTCCTGTTCCGGGCGGTCCGTAAAAGATCACCGATCCCAGCTTGTCCGCCTTGATCGCACGGTAAAGGAGTTTATCCTTTCCGATAATATGTTTCTGACCGACCACCTCGTCCAGAGTCGTCGGGCGCATTCTGGACGCGAGGGGCGATTCCTTCTCCATCGTATTTTGTCTCATATAATCAAATAAATCCATGAAAACTGCCTTTCCCGAATGTTTTAATCGACCATCAGTTCGTCTACTGTAACAAAAGTATACCCTTTCGCCGTAAGGTTGTCAATGATCCGGAGCGCAGCTTCCACGGATGTCCGGAACTCATCATGCATCAGGATGATGTCCCCGTCCTCCGTATCTTTTAAGACTTTTGCGGTCACTTTTTCCGTGTTCTTCAGACGCCAGTCGATGGAATCGACATCCCAGAATACCGGGATCATGTCCACTGCCTCCTCCAGCTTCGCATTCCAGCTTCCGTATGGCGGGCGGACGTACTCCGGCATGACTCCGGTCACTGCCCGGATCTTCTCCCCGGTTTCACAGATTTCTTTTTTGGCATCCGAAAGCGGTTCTTTCGTGAGATCCTTATGTGTCATACAATGGACACCGATCAGATGGCCATCCTCCGCCATCTGCTTTACGAGATCTTCCTTTCCGTCAATGCACTCGCCGACAAGAAAAAAGGATGCACGGATCCCGCGTTCCCTGAGACCGTCCAGGAGCGGCTTTGTGTATCTGGAATTCGGACCATCATCGAATGTGAGCGCCACGTATTTTCTCATATCGGTCTCCTTCTCCCGTACCATGTCCGATTCCCTCGACATGACGTTCCTGTCTTTTCGATTTTCCTGCACCCCTGACTCATTCCCTTCTTCATTTCTTTTATGATACACGTCTCCCTTAAAATCCTTTTCCCCATCTTCTCCTTTCCACATCCGCAAGGTCACGCCGCACAGGATCAGATCCACAACTACGATCACCAGAAACAGAACGATTTTCTGTCTGAATTTCATTGATACCTCCTGCCTACCTGTTTTCCCATCTCATTTTATAAATATATGCGCGTGATCGTTTTCCTTTCCTCTCCCAAAAAGAAATACACATGACACTCCCAAACAGACAGAACCCCTGAAACAGCGATATTGGGGATCGTCTGCCTCAGGGGTTCTGCGCTCAATATGTATCATCTTTTCCCTTATGGGGATCACGGCCGGAAATGCGGATTTTTTCGCTGTGGCGAGGCAGCGGGCCCTTCGGCCTTCCATTTCTCCTGCGGGCATCCATTCCGCAGAAAAACCGGTCTTTATCACATCCACCACGATGTGAATCTATCAAAGTGGGGGAATCTGCAAATTCAGCCAGACAACTTTGCAGCTTTCAAAAGCCGGACATCGTTGTCCAAGTGGGTGGGCTCGGGATCCCTGTGAGTGGATCCCGGGTCCGGAAAAGGATGGGTACAATAACTAAAAATTAGTTTGTTTATCTTCCTTTTTGTTTTTGTGTTTTTATTATAGGCCATACTTCATAGAATGTCAATCATTATTTCAAACTTTTTGTGTGAAAAAATGTTATATAATTGACAAACAGTTTGTTATATGGTATTCTGAGATCAGTTAAGAGTTTCAGAGGTTTGTTCGCCTCTGCTTTGTTAATATTTTCACGTAATATTCCGGCAGTGTATTTCGGGGGGAATGCCTGATCCGGTATCTGTCTCCATGGAGGTACACATTTATGGAAATTTCCCAGTATCTTGATTTCGACTTTCTGATCCGTTTTCTCGAAGGGCTCCAGAAATTTCTCGGTGAAAACAGCGAGATCCTGATCCACGACTACCGGAAAGGTTACGATCACACGATCGTCTATGCCCTGAATGCCACGCTCAGCGGACGCGATGTCGGCGGTTCTCCGAAAGGGGGAATGATCACGCAGTTCGGAAAAGATATCGAACCTCTGAAGGACAGTCTCCAGACCTTCTCAAACGGTCAGAAAGATCAGTTTTACAAATCCTTCACGACCCTGATCCCGGATGAGAACGGCAAGATCATCGGAGCTGTCTGCGTAAATCTCGATGTCTCCGACTTCTTAAATGCCCAGCGTGCGCTCCATGCGTTCGTCCAGTATCCGATGACCCACCATGCACCGATGAGCGACAAAGACGCGCTTGCGACCAAGAATGTGGACGATATCCTTCAGTATTATATGAATCAGGCAGAACTCCTCGTCGGAAAGCCGATGGGACTCATGAACAAAGAAGAAAAGATCCGCGCCCTGGATTATCTCGACCAGAAAGGTGTCTTCAAGATCTCCAAGACGAGCGTACTCCTCTGTGAGACGCTGAAGGTTTCAAAATACACGCTTTATAATTATCTTGAGGAGGCGAGAAGCAGCCGAAATACTGCTGATGATTCACAGTAATTATTTCAGATTCTATCTGCATTTTAAGATAGCAGGGTCAAAAGTCGGAAATCCGATGCAAGCTTGCCTGCAAGAGCTTATTTTCCGTAATCTCGCCCATGGCCTTTGCGATGTCGCGGAAGCGGTTCGCATTGCCGATCAGGTTGAACTCTTCCACATGCGGGAGAAGGATCGCGTTGCAGACACCGTGCGGGAGATTGTACATACCGCCGAGCTGATGTGCCATCGCATGGACATATCCGAGGGATGCGTTATTGAATGCGATACCTGCGAGATACTGTCCGTAAGCCATCTTGTCGCGGGCCTTCATGTAAACTCCGTTTGCAACTGCCTTCGGGAAATACTGGGTGATCATCGTGATCGACATCAGTGCTGCCGCATCGGTCAGCGGGTTTGCATTTGTGGAGACATACGCCTCGATCACATGGGTCAGGGCGTCCATTCCGGTTGCTGCTGTCAGGGCCGGCGGCATTCCGACCATAAGGTTCGGGTCGTTGATCGCGATCTGCGGAGTCACGCGCCAGTCAACGATCGCCATCTTTACATGCCGGCTTGTATCGGTGATGATACAGAAACGGGTGATCTCAGAAGCAGTTCCGGCTGTTGTGTTGACTGCGATCATCGGGCATAACGGATTGCTGGAGCGGTCGACGCCTTCGTAATCTCTGATGTTTCCTCCGTTTGAGGCAACCAGGGCGATCGCCTTCGCACAGTCGTGGGAGGAACCGCCGCCGAGGGAGATGATGGAATCACATCCGTTCTCCCGGAAGACATATCACAGTCACATCTTTCTCTTGCTTCTGTCTTACTCTCCCATACAATAAAACGTAAACTCTCCCTCTGCCAGCACCTTCCCGTTTTCCGACTCCATCACCTGGGATTTTGTGAAGCAGACGGTTTTTCCTCGCTTCGTGATCTTTGCGACTCCGCGGAGCTCCTTCGCGCTGCTGCCGCGGAGGAACCGGAACGAACTGTCCAGTGTCACGTATTTTCTTCCGTCATTCCTCGTCACAAGTCCTGCTGCGATCTCCGCCATCACAAACATCAGTCCGCCGTGGACTGTCTGCATGGCATTTAAGGAATCCTCCGTAACCTCCGCACACACTTCGGCTGCGTCCTCGGACAAAGCGACTGCGCGGATGTTGTTGTGGATCATGAATGGATTGGTGCGGTTTACGCGCTCCATCTGTTCTACGAATGTTTCTTTTGGCTGTTTTTCTGTATCCATCTTATTCCTCCTGCTGCTCTCTTCGTATTTTTGTGCTGAATGACATGATCTCATCTATTTCGTACAGTTCGCCGCATCGATCGCGATCGCCAGCATGAGCGCCATGACCTCATCCTTAGGATCCACGATGTCGATCACATAGGTATCGCCCCATTGAAACGGCTTTTTTGAAATATGGACCGCCACACAGCACGCCTCATAGACATCATATTCCCACGCCAGAAAGTCTCCCTCACACCGCCATCCGTTGTAATCCAGCTCATAGCGCGGCTTGAAAAAGGAAAATTCTTTCTGAACACTTCCAGCCTCTTTTCCTCCGATTTCGATATCAAAACACGGCAAAACCGCAAACAGCCGCTGTTTCACCATGCCAACTTCCTTTCCACTCTTATCATACACGTGGATCTGATGCCCCAGCGCAAAAAATTCCGCTTTTACGAAATACTTTGGGTTCTCATGTTCATCATAGACGTCATAGGTATCGGTCCATGAGAAAACTCTTTGTTTGATCAGTAACTGCATAGTGGCCTCCTTTCCGACTATCTGTTTGCATCCCATCTTGCAAATACTTCCTCCACCGCCGCCAGATATTCCGGCACATGCTGCGATTTACGGATCTTTTTGGCGAGTTTTTCGCTGTCCGGCACTTCTGCCAGCATGTAGCTCCAGAGATCTTTCATCCGGAACAGAAGATTCCGGTCGCCGGACATGGTCTCGCGGTAGTGTTCAAAGAGGGCGTCATGGAACTCGCGGATCCTCGGCAGGATGTCCCCTTTGTTTCTATTCCCTTGAGTCTGTAACTGCCCATCTGCTTCAAAAATCCTAACTCCGTTTTCAAGACGATCCGTACAAGCTTCCGTCTCTTCCTGCAAGATCATCTCCGCCAACGCCGGATTCCGGATCAGTCCACGCCCGATCATGACCGTCCCGACTGTTGGAAACTTTTCCCGAAATTCTTTTACCTTCTCCACGGTAAACAGATCCCCGTTATACACGACCGGATTCCTGCTCTCCTTCAAAATGTCCGCAAACACATCGAGATGCGGGGTTCCTTTATAAAATTCCTTCTGGATCCGGGGATGGACCGTCAGTTCATGGATCGGGTAGCGGTTATAAACCTGCATGAGTTCCGGCCACTCTTCCACCTCATTCTTCCCGATCCGTGTCTTTACCGAAACGAGAAATTCACCATTCCGCACTGCAGCATCCGAAAACACCTCATCAAAAAAGCGGTCCAGATCATCCGGGTAGAGAAGAAATCCGGAACCTTTCTTCTTTGCCGTGACCGTTCCGGACGGACATCCGAGATTCAGGTTGATCTCCCGGTATCCCATCTCTGAGAGTTTCTTCGATGCAAGAAGAAAATCCCCAGCCCTGTTTGTCAGGATCTGCGGAACGACCGGTATCCCGGCATTGTTTTCCGGCAATACATCCCTCATCTCCTTCACGCTCATCCCCTGTTCCGGTCCCGGCGCCAGAAACGGAGTAAAATATTTCTCCACACCGCCAAAATATTTGTGGTGCAGGTTTCTGTATGGATAGGTTGTAATCCCCTCAAGCGGGGCAAAATAGATATGCATGTCTTATGTTCCTCGTATCGTTCGTTTGATTTTTCATTATCGTACCACATTTTATTGCTACAGGCAAATTTCTCTCCTTTTCTCTGGAAAACCTGTCCCATTTCCACTATACTATAGGTACACGGAAAGATCATCTTTCCGCTACCACAGCACTTTCCTTCTGCGGACCTTTCCTGAGCAGCCTCCGCAGAACTGTTATGGCAACATGCGCTTGGCTTGAATATTTTTGGAGGTGTTTTCGTTATGACAGATTTAAGTATTCATGAATTATCCCTTGGATTCGCTCACGATAAACAGATGCTGACCGATTTTCTCGCAAAGCATCATTTAAATTATGAGGATGATATCGAGGCGGCATTCGGCGTGTTCGATGCCGATGAGAATCTGACCGGCTGCGGATGCTGTGCCGGGAATCTTTTGAAATGTTTTGCGGTCGATGAAAGTCTGCGCGGGCAGAATGCGCTCGGAAGTCTCGTCTCCCGTCTTGTGGAAAACCGCTTTGCCGCCGGTCATTACGATCTTTTTGTCATCACCCGGCCGAAAAATAAGGTACTCTTTACCTCCTGCGGATTCTATCCGTTAGCGGAGACAGAGTCCGTTCTGATGCTGGAAAACAAGAAAAATGGACTCGACAATTTCTATAAAAAGTTTCTTGCCGGAACCGAAGATTCCGACAACATCGGCTGCATCGTCATGAACTGCAATCCGTTCACAAAAGGCCATCTTGCACTGATCACCTACGCGGCCAGAGCCTGCGACCTGCTCCACATCTTTGTGGTCGAGGAAAACCGCTCCCAGTTCCCGTTTGCGGACCGCCTGCGCCTTGTCCGCGAAGGAACCGACCACCTTGCGAACGTCATCGTTCATCCGTCCGGCCCATATATGATCTCCAATGCGACCTTCCCGACCTATTTCTTAAAGGAAGGCGAAGACGCCGCAAAGATCCAGAGTGAGCTCGATATCACCCTGTTCGCCTCCCGGATCGCACCGCTTCTTCATATTAAAAAGCGCTTTGCAGGGGAAGAACCGTTCGATCCGGTGACGAGAAATTATAACGAAGCCATGATCCGGATCCTGCCCCGCTATGGGATCTCCTTCATAAAGATCGACCGGATCACCACCGAAGGCCCGGACGGAAAACCGGAAGTTATCAGCGCTTCCCGCGTCCGCAAGCTCCTCGCCGAGCATGGCGTAACGGATGAAGTACTTTCCCTGGTGCCGGAATGTACTGCGAAGTATCTGAAAGAAAAGTTTTCTGCTGAAAGTACACACTAAGGCAGGAATCCGTTTCAAATCGGCTGTGCAGACGGGATTTTTGCCTTCAGACCTACTGAACAGTTACTTCTTTTACAACATGGGAGGTATCCATGAACCTGACCGACGTGATCACCGGCACTCCGGTGACTTCCGAAGAACTCCGCGCCGCAAGAGACCGGCGTATACTGAAAAAGTGGGAGCTGCTCTCCGCAGGAGACGGCTCCTGCCTTGTGGAATTTTCCTTAAATATTGCCGGAGCGGTGAAAGTGTTTCCTTTCGCCCGTGCCGCGTTTCGCGAGGAACTCCGGGAATTGCAGGAAAAACTCGGCCGCTTCTCCATAAAAAATACAAAGATCTGTGAAGAGCCAACCGGCGATCACGCCTTTTTTCTCCTGGATTCCCCGGAAATCCCGGTCAAACAGTTTCTCGTCTCCATCGAGGAGAGTCATCCGCTCGGCCGTCTCTTCAATCTCGATGTATACGGACTGGACGGAGTTTCCGTAAAGCGGCAGGATCTTCATCTCCTTCCCCGCACCTGTCTGGTGTGCGGAGGGGATGCGAATACCTGCCTGGCCCAAAAACGCCATTCCATGGAACTCATCCAGTGGCAGACGGCAAAACTCTTTAACGATCATTTCAGGGACCGCTCGGCAGATCTTGCCGCCTCCGCGGCGGTCCGCGGGCTGCTCTACGAGGTCTCAACAACCCCGAAGCCGGGACTTGTAGACCGGAATAATTCCGGTTCGCATTCGGATATGGACTTTTTTACATTTCTGGACAGCAGCGCTTCCCTGATCCCATGGTTCCGGGAATTTTTCTGTCTCGGGTGGGACCATGCAGACGAGGCGGACGAACAGATCTTTGAGCGGCTCCGCTATGCCGGGCAGCGCGCGGAGACCGCCATGTTCTCCGCCACGCACGGGATCAACACCCACAAAGGTCTTGTCTTCGCCTCTGCGATCCTCTGCGGGGCGCTGGGAAAAGTCCATGCAGGAAAGAGTCTGCCGCTTCCGGCCGAGGAAGTTCTCAGCGAATGCAGGAAGCTTGGAAGCTGTTCCCTCGGTGATCTGGCAAAACTTTCCAGGCATCAGAACAAGCTGTCCCCAGCTTCTTCCATTGATATGAACTCGCAGGATAGCCGGGGTTCTATGCCGATGGACACCAAAAATCATCCTCCACAAGCTGAACCATCCGCCTTGTCGAACGGCGAGCGAATCTTCTCCGCCTACGGAATCCAGGGAGCCAGAGGAGAGGCTGCTGCTGGTTTTCCTTCCGCTGTCCGGATCGGACTTCCGGCACTCAAAAAATGGCTTGCCGCCGGTTTTTCCTTAAATGATGCGGCCGCCATGGCACTCCTCACCCTGATCTCGGAGGCCGATGACACTAACATGGTGCACCGCGGCGGTCCGGAGCTCGCAAAAAAAAGCAAAGAGCAGGCAAAACACCTGCTCTCTGCTGTCACGAATGATTCATTCAAAGAAATATTGTCTTCACTGGACGAACAGTACATCGCCATGCACTTAAGTCCCGGCGGATGTGCTGATCTCCTGGCCGTCAGCCTGATGTTCCATTTTCTGGAAACATGCGGGATGATCAGCCCTGTTATTTCATCGTCACTTCCACACCGTCGTCCTCCGTCCATGTGATCTCGTAGGTGTCCGCTGTGTAAGTGAATCCCTGGATCTCCACCGATGCAGTGTCGATCTTCTTTAAGGAAACCGTAAAATCCGTACAGTCATCCGTGTCCTCTCCCACATATTCGTAGAGGAGACTGTCCGGATCATTCGGTTTCTTCATCAGATCTCCCGAAATCGCTGACAGGCGATCCAGGCTGATTGTTCCGGAAAGACCGTACTCCGCCTCGCAGATCTTCAGTGCCTCCGCGATCCGGTGTCCCTTTTCATAAGCTACCGCGTTCTTCGCGCGCTCCACATATCCATTGTAGACTCCGATGCTCACAGATGCAAGGATCACCATGATGACGATGACTACCATCAGTTCCACCAGGGAATATCCGCCCTGATCTTTTTTCTTTCGTTCTCTGAAGTTTCTGAAATCCCATATTTTCTTCGTCATACTCTGCCCCTGCTTTCTCTCTGCCCGGAGCAATCCGATGACGCGCCTATTCTGTTGTCACGAAACCTGCTCTTTCATGTTCTCGCCCCGGTTGATCTTCATCGTTACAGTTTGTTTATAACATATGGTCATATCGCATTCTATTGTCCGAATTCCGTCAATCATTTCGATTCCAGCACTGCCATCGCGATCTTCTCCGGCGTGATCGGCAGCTCATAAAATCTTGTCCCTGTTGCATTGTAGATCGCGTCCGCCACTGCCGGGAGCGGGGTGTTGATCACGACTTCACCGATCGATTTCGCGCCGAACGGTCCCTCATTCTCATAGCTCGACTCAAAATCGACCTGGATCTTTCCGATATCCACGCGGGTCGGGATCTTATACTGCATCAGGGAATTTTCCGCGAGCTTTCCAAGTTTATTGTAGGTAATATTTTCCGTGAGCGCCATTCCGATTCCCTGCAGGATCCCGCCTTCCGCCTGGACTCTCGCAAGATTCGGGTTCACCGGCGTTCCGCAGTCGACGGCGGCGGCATAATCGATGATCTTTGTCTCACCTGTCTCAAGGTCCACCTCGACCTCCGCGGCTCCGACCATAAACGGCGGCGGAGAGATCGGGGAGCTGTTCGTCACGGTCGCCTCGAGAGCGATCCCGTTTCCGCACATGGAGGCGGTGGCGATATCTGCAAGGGAAACCTGCGAAGTTTCTGAGGATTCCGCGGATCCGCTATTTTCCGGACTACCAGCACCGTCTTTTGCAGCCAGCTCAGCACCAGTTTTTATGTCTGTTTCTTCACTCCTGCCCAGAACATTGCTGCCTGCTGCTCTCTTTTTCTCTCTCCGTACAACCTTCCCGTCAAACACGACCTCATTCTCCGGGCAGTTCATCATCTGTGCACCGAGTTTGCAGATCTGTTCCCGAACCTGCAGTGCACACTTTTCGACCGCTTTTCCCGTGACATACGTCGTACTGGACGCGTAGGAGCCGGAATCATACGGCGAAGTATCCGTGTCCGCGCCGAACACCGTGATCTCATCGACAGAGCACTCGAGAACCTCCGCCGCGATCTGCGCCAGGATCGTATCACAGCCGGTTCCCATATCGGCTGCACCGATCGACAGCGTGTAGAATCCGTCGTCGTTCACCTTGATCGTGGCACTTCCCACATCGACGGACGAAATACCGGATCCCTGCATCGCCATTCCCATGCCGACCGCGCGGACCTTTCCGTTGCCCATATCGCGGACCGGATATTTTTCGTCCCAGTGGATCATCTCTTTCACACGCGCAAGACAGCGATCAAGCGCACAGCTCGTATTGACCTGACCGTAATAGGCCGGCATCACGTCGCCCTCTTTGATGATGTTCTTCTCGCGGATCTCAAACGGATCCATGTGAAGCTTCGCGGCAAGTTCGTTCACCGCGGACTCCACCGCGAACAGTCCCTGTGTCGCCCCGTATCCACGGTACGCCCCGGCAGACATCACGTTCGTGTATACAACATCACTCACAAACCGGAATGCCTTCGCCTTCCCGTAGAGCGGGATGGATTTATGCCCGGAAAGTCCGACCGTTGTGGGACCATGTTCCCCGTAAGCGCCCGTGTTGGACAGCGTGTACATGTCGATGCCGTTGACGACCCCGTCCTTACTTGCACCGAGACGCACATGGACTTCCATCTCATGGCGCGGTGTAGAGGCGGTCATGCTCTCCTCGCGGGTAAAGATGATCTTTGACGGTTTCTTTGTCATCCAGGTCACATAAGCCGGATAAACCTCGCTGATCGATGTCTGCTTCGCACCGAATCCGCCTCCGATTCTCGGCTTGCTGACGCGGATCATGGACTTCGGGATATGGAGCGCATTGGCGATGATCCGGCGGCAGTGGAATACGATCTGGGTGGAGCTGACCACGTTGAGGCGTCCGTAAGCGTCGATCGTACAGAACGTCCGGAATGTCTCCATCATCGTCTGCTGACATGCCTTCGTGTGATAGACATGGTCGATCACAACATCGCTCTCCCTCAATACTTTCTCGATATCTCCCTCTCCCGATTCGTCATGGGCGCACAGATTTCTCTTATTGTCCGCCCCGACCGGAACAAGACTCTCCCAGTTGTCCTCCGGATGCACCAGGATCCTGTTGTCCTTCGCCTTCCTGAAATCAAGGAGCGGTTCCAGGACCTCGTACTGGACTTTAATAAGCTTTAATGCCCGGTCCACACATTTTTCATCGCGACCGGCAACGATCGCGACCACATCCCCGACGTAGCGGACATGCCGGTCAAGCAAGAGTCTGTCATACGGACTCATCTCCGGATATGTCTGTCCTGCCTGCGTGTACCGCTTCGCGTCCTGCGGGATATCTTCCCAGGTATAGATCGCCTCGATCCCGTCCACTTTCATCGCAGCCGTCTTATTCAAGGAAGTCACGATCGCGTTCGCATGCGGGGAGCGCAGGAGTTTTACGATCAGGCAGTCCTTCGGAGCGATATCGTCCATGTATACAGGCTGTCCGGTCACAAGCTGCATCGCGTCCTTTTTCCGGACAGGTTTATTTACATATTTCATAACTTTCGTCCTCTTTCTGTATTTGTAACAGTCTCACATCATTTGTTCTGCGTGTTGTCACGGTCCGACCGTCACACGCGCGCCTCACCGGACCGTCACCCGTTCTTTTCTTTCTTCCATGCGAGAAATGCCTGGATACCGCGAAGCTGTCCCTCGTAGCCGGAGCAGCGGCATAAGTTGCCCGCCAGATACTCCTTGATTTCCTCCGTATCCGGATATTCGTTTTCCCGGAACAGCGCCAGCGCGTTCATAATGAAGCCAGGATTGCAGAATCCGCACTGCTCGGCGCCCTGATCCGCGATAAAAGCGCCGAATTCCTTCGCTTCGTCCTGAAGTCCTTCCAGCGTCGTCACACTTCTTCCGTCTGCCCGCGCCGCAAGAACGGAGCAGGAAAGCACCGGCTTTTCATCTAAAAATACCGTGCAGAGCCCGCAGTTCGACGTCTCACATCCGCGCTTTACACTGTAACAGCCGTGATTCCGCACAAAATCGATCAGAAGAAGGTCTGCGTCGATCTCCTCCGAGATCTTTTTTCCATTTAATGTTATCGTGATGTTCATGTATGATTCCTCGTTTTTATCTGTTTCCAGTTTCTTTATGCTCCATAACGGACTGAGTTTCTTTCAGTCAGACAAAGCTTTCTTCTTTCAAACCGTTCTTCATCCGTCTGTTCTTATTCCCCAAACTTACATACCGCCCGTCTCACCAGCACCCCGGCCAGATGGTTCCGGTACTCCGCGCTTCCTCTCGTGTTGGAGCCGGTCACGATCTGTTCTTTTACACACTTGGCAGCATACTCCGCGATGTTTTCTACATTTTTGTCCTTCATATCCTCATTGGATAGCTCAAAGAGAACCGCTTTTCCCGGTCTTGCCCCGATCGCGAACCGGTATCCGGCTTCTGTCTTTGCCGCGGCACAGGTGAGGACCGGAAAATCGGTCTGCGTGTTGCGGACGGACTGGTAATCAAACGATGCCGCTTCTTTTTTTACGATCAGCCGGACCAGGATGTCCCGGTCATACGGCATTTTAGCGTACTCTCTCAACGGAATGATCCCGCCTTTGTAAAGCTCCACATAGCTGTCCATCGCCAGAAACATCGTCAGCACGTCGGAAAATCCGTATCTTCCGTAAATACTTCCTCCGACCGTCGCGAGATTCCGGAACTGGACGCCGACGATGTGACGCACCGACTCCCGCACAGCGCCGTCCGTATACCCGTTAAGTCCCGAATCAAGTTCCAGATCTCTCAATGTGACCATGCAGCCGATCCGGAACTCGTCCTCCGTCTCCTCGATCGTGTCAAGTCCGAGTCCGGACAGGTCGATCGCCGTACCGATCTGCATCTTTCCCATCTTCAGCCAGACCATGCCGCCCAGGACCCGGTTGCTCTTTTTCTGGTTTAACTGCCACGCCTCTTCCAGGCTCTCCGCTTTTTTATATTCCCTGATGACTCTCATACCATTGCTCCTCATGATCCCTCAGAATATGCAGTTGTTCCCGCCTTTTCCTGCTCTCAAAAAAGTCCGGATCCCTGTATTCTGAAGCGTTCTTCAAAAATTACTTTTATTTTAACATACTTTCTGCTATAATTCCGTTATAGTTGGAAAAATATAACGATGTTCCAGCAAAAAAAGATCGAAAGAGGACAAAAGATTATGAAAAAAAATCTCAAACAGCTCTCCGCTCTGCTCTTAGCTCTCGCATTATCTGTGAGCGTAACTGCATGTGGAAGCAACACCGCATCAACAACAACTGCTGCCGCTGAGACGACCGCAGAATCCACCGAAGCAGCTTCTGAATCCGCTTCTGAGACTTCCGAGGCCGCTGTCTCCGACATGGAAGTCACCTATCCGGTTACCATCACCGACCATCTCGGCCGTGAGGTTACGATCGAGAAGCAGCCAGAATCCTTTGTCAGCGGCTACTATATCTCCACAAGCCTGATGATCGCGCTTGGTCTTGACGACAAGTTAGTTGGCGTCGAGGCAAAAGCGGACAAAAGAAATATCTATAAACTCAGCGCTCCGGAGCTCACAAGTCTTCCGTCCGTCGGAACCGCAAAAGAGTTCGATCTGGAAGGCTGCGCAGCATTAAAGCCGGATCTTGTAATTGTTCCTGTGAAATTAAAGGATTCCATCCCGGCAATGGAAGAGCTCGGTCTCACCGTGATCGCTGTCAATCCGGAGGATGACGCAAAGCTGATGGAGACGATCGACATGATCTCCACCGCAGCAAACGTAGTAGAAAAAGGACAGACACTCGAATACTGGATCTCTGATACCACTGCAGAGCTTGTCCAGTCTCTCGAGGGAAAAGAAACTCCGTCCGTATATCTTGCAGGAAACAGCGCTCTGTTACAGACTGCTGGTCCGGAAATGTACCAGTCCACTCTGATCGAGCATGCAGGTGGCGTCAATGCAGCTTCTGAGATCACAGATACCTACTGGGCTGATACTTCCTACGAGCAGATCCTTTCCTGGAACCCGGATTACATCATTCTCGCAGCTGATGCAGACTACGATGTGGACTCCGTTCTGAACGATTCCGCTCTTGCTGACTGCACAGCCGTAAAAGAAGGACATGTTTACCAGATCCCGAGCGACATCGAGGCACTCGATTCCCCGGTTCCGGCAAGCTTTTTAGGAAGCTACTACGTCGCTTCCGTTCTTCACCCGGACGTTGTAACTGAAGACGATTTCAAGACAGCAGAGAAGAATTTCTATGAAACATTCTATGGATTCACTCCGGAAAGCGCAAACTAATTCCAACCGAACCATGGCAACCTTAACACTGGCGATGACTTTTGTGGTCATCGCCTTTGTTTCTGCCCTGAGTACCGGAAAATATCCGATCACATTATCTGACCTGGCTGCCGGGGATCCGATGGCGCTCCGTACCTTCACGGTTCTCCGCCTGCCGCGCGCTGTCATGGGACTCGTCGGCGGTTTTGGACTCGGGATCGCAGGATTTGTCTACCAGACGGTCTTCCGGAATCCGCTGGCATCCCCCGACATCATCGGTGTCTCCTCCGGAGCCAGTGCCGGTGCGGCTTTCGCGATCCTGTTCGTCTCCGCCGCCGCGCCGTCCACAACGCTCTTCGCATTTTTCGGTGCTCTTCTCGCCGTCTGCCTTTCCCTCGGGCTCACCGCTCTCTCCCCGGTCCGGGACCATTCTTCCATCGTTCTCGCGGGGATCGCGGTCCATGCTCTCGCGCAGACCGTTCTCATGCTCTTAAAGCTCATGGCAGATCCGGAAAAACAGCTCGCCTCGATCGAATACTGGATCATGGGAAGTCTCTCCGGCGTCACCGCATCGAAAATCCCGTTTCCGGTCGTGATCATCCTGATCTCCTCCGCGCTGGTCTTCCTGCTCCACCGCCATCTTCTGGCACTCTCGGTCCGTGAAGATGAGGCCCGCATACTCGGCGTATCTGTCCGGAAAACACGTTTTTTCGTTCTTTTTCTCGCCACACTCACCGTCGCAGCCGCTGTCAGTGTGACCGGACTCATCAGCTTCGTCGGTCTTCTCGCTCCGCACACGGCAAGACTCCTGACCGGGCATAACCGGAAGTCCGCATGCTTTCTCAGCGGTCTCATCGGGAGTTTCCTGCTCCTGACCGCGGATATTCTTGCAAAATCACTCGCCGCAGTGGAGCTTCCTGTCAGTATCTTTACTTCGCTCCTCGGAGCGCCGTTTTTGATCTATCTGATCCTCTCGGAAAGGAGGCGCTGATCATTATGTCTGAACATGTTTCCATTCAGGACCTCTCCGTCTCTCTGGGCGGTCATCAGATCCTAAACCATCTTTCCCTTTCGGTTGAAAATCCCGGGCATATGATCGCGCTTCTCGGACCGAACGGGAGCGGAAAGACTACCCTTTTGCGGGCCATATGCGGAGAGCTTTCCCACAGCGGCCATGTTCTCCTGAACGGGCAGGACCTCACAGCTCTCTCTCCAAAAGCTCTCGCAGGACTCGTAAGTTATATTCCGCAGCAGAGCGGGATCTCCATTTCCATGAGTGCGCTGGATGTCGTGCTCATGGGATTTTACTCCCGGTTGAAACTCTTCGAACAGCCGTCTGCCAAGATGCGGGAGGCAGCCCTCCAGGCGCTCGCTTCCGTCGGAATGGACGATTTTGCGAATCGGGATTACTTAACACTCAGCGGTGGGGAACAGCAGCTCGTGATCCTGGCGAGAACACTCATTGAAGATACTTCGCTCCTGCTCTTTGATGAGCCGGACAGTTCGCTGGACCTTGGGAATAAGTACCGGATGATGGGGCTGATCGCAGATATCGTACAGGCGGCACAGGGCGGTAGATCTGCTTCCCCTGCCTTTTTTCCCTATAAAAAAGAACCTGTCTCGACACATTCTCACACTGGGCCCGATTGTTTGCAACAATCTCACTCTTTGCGTGAATGCACATCATTGGCATGTAGCGCCGATGAACCAGATGGGCTATCTTACTCAACCGGAAAAATTCTCACAGAAAAAACTGCAATTCTCTGTCTCCACGATCCGACACTCGCACTCGCATACTGTGATATCCTGCTGCTCCTAAAGGACGGCACGCTGATCCACACGCTGCATCCGAAGACGGATCCTGTCTCCGTCATGGAGCAGGCTTTTTCTGAGATCTACGGGGAGGTGCGTCTGGTTCCGCTTCCTGATCCATCAAAATGCGCAGGGAATCGACTCGTTCTCCTGCCGGTTTTATAGCTATAGCCCCGTGATCCTGGTTGTATTTTCCATAAAACCGGCTCATGATCCTGTTCATAGGAAACCTCTGGATTTTCCTCATGATCCCTGCGCGCCATACCACTGATGTACCCGAAAGAAGGTGATCTTTTCATGAAATCTGACATCCGCGTCTTTCTATGTGACAACGACAATCTCCGCTTCTTCGGTGAAGGTCCCTGCCGCCTGCTCCACCTGATCGAGGAGACCGGTTCGCTGCGGGCGGCAGCCCTCTCGATGGGGATGGCATACACAAAAGCGCTCCATCTCATGAAGCGTGCGGAAAAGAATCTTGGTTTTTCACTGACCGCCAGAACGATCGGCGGAAAAGGCGGCGGCGGGAGTGTCCTGACACCGGAAGCAAAGGAGTTTTTACATGATTATGAAACCTGGCGGAACGCCTGCATTCAGAGCAGCCGCGAGCTCTATACTCAGATCTTTTCTAAATATAGCCGAAACAACAGCGACGCAGACGGCGCAAGAGAATTCCCTGGGAACTGATAGCGATCCGGTTCCGGTCAAAAAGCGGCATCTGATCATCACCGGAAGCCGCAGAAGTGGGAAGAGCACACTGCTGCGGGAAATTCTGACATTGCCGGATTTTCCGGCTGATACGATTTCCAGTCAAATATCTGAAAGTCTCCGGAATCCTGTCTCCGCCGACTCCTCTCTGCCCGGATCCTGCCTGCCGGTGTTTCACGGATTGCGAAGACATATCTCAGACATTCCGTTTTTGCCTGGTCAAGCCGAATCCCGCCTGCAGATGTTTCCCGGCTTTACAACACATGCTTTCAAACAGGATCGCGTTGAGCTGACTGACAATCTGACCGGAGAAACCTCGCGGATCGGAATTTACCGTCCAAAGTTCTCTTTCCATGCCTTTCCGGCAGATTCTGATTCCGGGAAATCGGCGGCTTCATCCGCTTCTTCCGGCAATCAGATGGTTCCGGATCTCAACGGTTTTCTCGGCGGCGGTCTTGCTTCCATAAAACGGGCGATCGACTCTCCCGCCGCTTTCGCCGTCATCGACGAACTCGGCTACCTTGAAAGCTCCTGCCCGGAATTCTGGGATGCCATTTTCCACCTGTTCGATACAAAGCGGGTGATCGCTGTTCTCCGCAGCCAGTCCACGCCGTTCCTCGACGCCCTGCGTGCCAGAGACGATGTCTATGTCTATGACCTTGACCATCCAGTTCTCCCCGTCGGTTGTGTGATCATGGCATCGGGGCTTGGAAAACGATTCGGGTCCAACAAACTGATGGCTGATTTTAACGGAAAACCGCTGATTACCCGGATCCTGTCCGCCACAGACGGACCGCTCTTCGCGGCACGGATCGTCGTGACGAGATCTCCGGAGGTCGAGTCTCTCTGCCGGGAGCGCGAGATTCCGGTCCTGCTCCACACGATGCCGTACCGGAACCACACGGTAAAACTCGGTCTCTCCGCGCTGTTGGGAAAAAATCCAGATCTCGCCGGATGCATATTTGCACTCGGGGACCAGCCGCTTCTTTCGCGCGAAACGATCGAAGCGATGGTATTGACATTTGCTACTCAAGCTTATCGTTCGTGCGGCGAAATTCTCCGGCTCGCATCAATGGAGCATGGAGAGGTCAAATCCCCCGGGAACCCGATCCTCTTTGATCGCCGGTATTTCAATGAGCTTCTCACACTTCCGGACAACTCCGGAGGAAATGTACTCCTGAAAAAATATCCGCAACATGTCCGTTATTTCCCGGCTGCCTCTCCGCTGGAGCTTGCAGATGCCGATACACCGGAGGAATTGGAATATCTGAAAAATTTTTAGAAGTCTCTAATGTTTTTTCTTCATGTACCACAACAAGTGAAAACACGCTTCACGAGTTTTCCCCTTGTTATCGCGACAGTCGCCAGGGTCTCGCGCAAGCGCAGACTTTGGCTCGTTGTTCGCGTAAATAAAACCGGAGATCATCCAGGACATACATTCATCCTGGATCACCTCCGGTTTCTTTTTATCATTCTATTATCTTTTTATCTCTGACCTCTACAGGTTCTTATCATCCTTCGGAAGCAGCAGGTTTAACAGGATCGCAACCAGCGCCGCCGGAACGATTCCGGAACCGCCGAAGATCAGCTGGACAGCCTGCGGTGTCTGCGCAAGAATTGCCGTGTTCGCTCCCATTCCATATCCGACACCGAGTGCGACTGACACGATCGTCAGATTTCTCGGAGTCATATGTTCCTTTGTGATCAGCTGGATTCCGCTGACAACGATCGAGGAGAACATCATGACTGCAGCGCCTCCTAAAACAGCCTGCGGCATGATGGAGATGATCGCACCAAGCTTCGGGATCAGTCCGCAGAGGATCAGAAAAACTGCTCCTGATGCCAGAGCTGTTCGGTTTACGATCTTCGTCATCGTCACAAGTCCCACATTCTGGCTAAAGGAAGTATTCGGCAGAATTCCAAATAATGCTGCAAAAGAAGAACCGATTCCGTCACAGATCACGCCGCCGGAAAGTTCTTTGTCGGTTGCCTCCCGGTCCATTCCGCCTTCAATAACGCCGGAAATATCACCGACTGTCTCAACAGCGGTCACGATAAACATGATGATGATCGGTGCGATCGCACGGACATCAAAGACCGGCCTTACCGGAAGAAATTCCGGGATACTGATCCAGCTGGCTTCCGCCACTTTATTCCAGTTTAATACCCATGCTTTTGTATATTCTGCTCCATCCGCGGTAATCCCTGAATTCGGAAGGAGCAGTCCCATAATAACCGCTGCCGCATATCCGGCAATGATCCCGATGAGGATTGCAGAGTTGCTCGCAAGACCTTTCGTCCAGTGTTTCACCATGAGGATTACGATCAGTACGAACAGCGCCAGCAGCAGATTTTCCGCCGATCCAAAGTCTTTTGCACTGCTCCCGCCGCCAAAAGAATTCACTCCGACAGAAATCAGGGACAGACCGATCGATAAAACAACGGTTCCGGTTACGACCGATGGAAAAAATTTCCGCAGCGGCTTGATAAAAGTACCGAGAACTCCCTCAAAGAGACCTCCGATGATCGACGCTCCCATGATCGCGCCGTATGTTACAACTCCGCCGCCCATTGTATCTGCGACACTCTTAAATACGCCGATGAAGCCGGAGCTTGTTCCCATGATGATCGGGACTTTTCCTCCGATCGGTCCGATCGCATAGAGCTGTACCAGAGTCACAACTCCTGCGACAAACATCGCATTCTGCAGAAGGCTGACCTGCAGATGTGCAAATTCTTCACTTCCGCTGATCCCACACGCACCGCAGATGATCAGAAGCGGTGTCAGGTTGCCGACGAACATCGCAAGGACGTGCTGGAGTCCTAACGGGATTGCCTGCTTCAACGGCATTTTTCCATAAAATTCATAGGGTGCCCGGTTGGATGTGTTTTCTTCACTCATACATTTTCTCCTTTACGTAAAGTTCCGGTTCTTCTGTTATCATTCTGCCAGACAGTGAGACCGGATTCTTTTTGTTTTTTCTGCCACGATCTGCGGTCGGGTTCCCATTTCCGCAGTCTTATTAGCAGTATTTATGTAGTGCATCGTTATTATAAGCACAAGTTTGAAAGATGTAAATACGTAAATGAAAAAAATTTCATTTAAACCTTACAACAGTTGTAGAGTCAATGTTTTTATTGCTGGTATAAGCACTGGTAAATCATGGCCAAATATGCTATCCTAAATTGATCAGATACCAGGGTCAAAAGGTCGGAAATCCGATGCAAGCTTGCTTGCGAGAGGATTTTCGAACTCTTGACCCGCCAAAAACATGAATAAGTAGCCATTTTTCGTAGAAAAATGAGCGGATTATGAATGTTTTTGAGGATTGCGGGAGTGCAAAGCACGGAGCAATCCGGTATCATAGGGGGCAAAAGACCTTTTGACCCCAACATCTAGATCATTTATCACGATAACCAAGAAAGGTCTACACATACAATGGAACCATACTACTATAACCACATGGACCGGGAACGCCAGTCCGTCTACCGCGCCATGCACCAGGGACTTTTGAGTCTCGCTGACTCATTTCAGGTCCCGAAGATCGACGGTCATGCGCTGAGCGACATCTTCTTTGAACTCCGCCTGGACCACCCGGAACTCTTCTGGGCCGCAAGCTTCAAATATAAATATTACGCAGACTCTCCCAATCTGATCTTTATTCCGGAATATCTCTTCGAAAAGAGCAAGATCAAAGATCATCAGAAAGCGATGAATGCTCGGGT
>OJSE01002279.1_pt1 | contig 21380 bp, 18 predicted proteins | sample 1599351 | NCBI WGS metagenome assembly OJSE01 (sample SAMN04168656, study PRJEB22393) | human gut metagenome | biome: human gut microbiome; feature: stool | host: Homo sapiens | collected 2014-03-17 | reverse complement strand
CCACGACCCTCTGGTTCGTAGCCAGATACTCTATCCAACTGAGCTACTGGCGCACTGAGAAGGGAAATTGTGCATTCGTTTTAGGGAAAGTGCAAGTGTTTTAAGGGTGTATGCCGTATTTGCGTGATGATTAAATAAGGTGAAAACACAAGTTGAAAAAGAAATAACTTGATGAAGACGCGCCTCGCAACCAGTAAAATAATGGGCTTCAATCGGGCGCACTTTCCCTTTCCGAAAGATGACGGAGACTATGGGCGCATCGGTTCAACTCTCATCCCATTCGGCCGCCTTTGAAGCGCCCGACCACATCGGCATGACTCCACGATTAAGCCTTCGCAACATTACGAAGCGCTATCCGGGCATTACAGCAAACGATCATGTATCGCTTGATATTGCGCCCGGTGAGGTGCTCGCCATCCTCGGCGAGAACGGCGCGGGCAAGTCCACCTTGATGAAAATCATCTACGGTGCCGCCCGTCCAGACGAGGGCGATATTTCTTTTGACGGGCATCCGCTCGGCGTTGAAACCCCGGCACAGGCGCGTGAACTCGGCATCGCAATGGTGCACCAGCATTTCGCGCTTTTCGATACGCTTTCGGTTACGGAAAATGTAGCGCTTGGTCTTTCGACCGGTATTTCGGCTGCAGAGATCGAACGTGAAATCCGCTCGCTCGGCGAAAAGTACGGTTTAGAGGTGGATCCCGCCTCGGTTGTGATGGAACTCTCCATGGGTGAGCGCCAGCGCGTTGAGATTCTTCGCGCGCTGATGACTAAGCCGAAGCTCCTCATTCTGGATGAGCCGACTTCCGTCCTCACGCCGCAGGCAGTGCGCAAGCTCTTCAAGACACTGCATCAGCTTTCGAGCGAGGGTGTCTCCATTCTCTTTATTTCACACAAGCTCGATGAAATTCGTGAGCTTGCAGACCGCTGCGTTGTGCTTCGCGCAGGCAAAGTTGTGGCGAGCGTTGATCCGAAGGCTGAAAGCGAGGAAAATCTCGCCCGCCTTATGATCGGCAATGATCCGCCGACGGTGCGCGAAGGCACGGCCAAGGCTGGCGAAGTGGTTTTTGAGATGCGTCATGTCAGCGCGCCCGGATCGACGCGCGTCTGCGGTATTGAAGATGTCTCGCTTGCCGTGCGTGCGGGTGAAATTGTTGGCATTGCCGGCATCTCGGGCAACGGTCAGGCTCGCTTTATGGCGGCAGCCTCAGGGGAGTATCTGTGCGAGGCCGATCGCGTTTTGCTCTTTAATTCGCCCGTCGGAGAGCTCGATACGCATGCCCGCCGTATTTCCGGACTGCGCTATGTGCCCGAGCAGCGTCTCGGCCATGCGGCTGTGCCGGAATTGTCGCTCACGGCCAATACCTATCTCACCGGCGACTCGCTGGTGCGCAGCGGCTTTATTCTCCGCGACCGCGCAAGAAGTTTTGCCAATCTCGTCATTGAACGCTTTCACGTGAAGACGCCCAATGCTGAAAAAGCTGCCGGCAGTCTGTCGGGCGGCAATCTTCAGAAATTTATTATGGGACGTGAGATTCTCAATCGTCCTCGGGTTCTCTTGGTTCATCAGCCGACTTGGGGTGTCGACGTCGGCGCTGCTGCCGTTATCCGCAACAGCCTTATCCGACTGCGCGACGACGGCGCTGCGATCATCGTTGTCAGTGAAGAAATCGACGAACTCTTTGAGATCTCCGACCGTATTGCCGTGATGTACCGCGGAGCGCTGTCTCCGGCGGTGCCAAAGACCACGATTTCCATTGAGGAAGTCGGCCGCTGGATGTCCGGTCTCTGGCCAGACTCTCCTTTCACGCAGAAAACCTCGGAGGCGCACTGATCATGCTTCAGTTTCCGATTGCCATGACGCCGCGCACCGAGCCCGCTCGTGCACTGGCTTGGCTTTCTCCTGTGATTGCCTTTGCGCTCACAGTTTTTACGGGCTTTTGTCTTTTTGCCGCATTGGGTCAGGATCCCGTAAAGGCGCTGGGCGTCTTTTTTATCGCGCCGCTCGATTCGCTGCGCGGATGGACTGAAATTGCTGTCAAGATGACGCCGCTGCTGCTCTGCGCGGCGGGTCTTGTGGTCTGCTTCAAGGCCAACGTTTGGAATATCGGCGCCGAAGGCCAGCTGATTGCCGGCGCCATTACGGGCGGCGTGGTGGCGCTCGCCTGTGATCCGTCTTGGGGCCGTTGGTATGTCGTTCTTGTGATGCTCGCATCAGCCGTAGGCGGTGCGGTCTGGGGCGGATTCACGGCGCTTTTGCGTCACAGATTTCATGCGAACGAAATTCTCGTTTCTCTGATGCTGGTGTATGTCGCGCAGTTTCTGCTCGCTTGGTGCGTACAGGGACCAATGCGCGATCCCATGGGTTTTGGTTTCCCTCAGACGAAGCTTTTTGAAACAGGGGCGATGCTGCCGGTGCTCGAGGGAACTCGTCTCCATGCCGGTGCGCTGCTGGCGCTCTTTTCGGCGGTGGGCGTATGGCTCCTGATGGATCGAATGGCGCTCGGCTTTCAGTTCAAGGTCTCCGGCATGGCGCCCTTTGCTGCGCGCTATGCGGGCTACCATCCGGGCAAACTCATCTGGGCATCCATGCTCATTTGCGGGGCGCTTGCTGGTCTGGCTGGCGGCATCGAAGCCTCTGGTCCTCTTGGTCAGCTCACACCGACTATTTCTCCGGGGTATGGATTTGCGGCCATCATTGTGGCCTTCGTCGGGCGTCTCTCGCCGCTTGGCTGTATTCCTGCAGCCTTTGTCATGGCACTCTTTTATCTTGGCGGCGAATTGGCGCAGAGCCGTCTGGGGCTGCCGAGTTCGATCACGGGCGTGTATCAGGGACTCCTTCTCTTTTTCATTCTCGCTTGCGACACGATGATTTTTTACCGTCTCTCCTGGCGAGGCCTTTCGGCTGACGCGGGCAAGGAGGTTCGATAAATGTCGATTGCTGCCTCCATCATTGCCTCGACTTTAAATGCCGGCACGCCGCTCCTTATCGCGGCGGCAGGCATCGTGATTCATGAGAAGTCGGGTGTTCTCAATCTCGGCATTGAGGGCATCATGCTCATGGGTGCGGTCACGGGTTTTACCGTCACGCTTTCTACGGGTTCCTTTGCGCTCGGGTTCCTCGCCGGCGCGGGCGTCGGTATTCTGCTCGGACTCCTCTTTGCGTTTTTTACGCTCGGCATGCATGCCAACCAATATGCCGCTGGCCTTGCATTGTCGCTTTTCGGCGCGGGACTCTCGGCCTTTATCGGCAAACCGCTCCAGGGACAGGCGCTCGCGGAGCGCAGTGTGTCGGGGATCCCCGGGCTCGAAAATATTCCATTCTTTGGTGAAGCTTTCTTTTCGCAGCACATCTTGGTGTACGGCGCCTGGGTGCTGATCGCTGCAGTTTGGTACTTCCTTTTCAGAACGCGTGCGGGTCTGGTGCTTCGCGCTGTCGGCGAGTCGCCGCAGTCCGCTTTTGCGCTGGGCTACCCGGTGCTGCGCATCCGACTCTTTGCTGTGCTCTTCGGCGCGCTTTGCTCGGGTGTGGCGGGTGCTTATTTGTCGTTGGTTTATACGCCGCTCTGGGTCGAAGGCATGACGGCCGGCCGCGGGTGGATTGCATTGGCACTGGTGACTTTTGCAACCTGGCGGCCGCTGCGCGTGGTTGTCGGCGCTTACCTTTTCGGCGGCGTGACGATGCTGCAGTTCGCCTTCCAGGGGATGGGCATTTCCATTTCGCCGCAGTTCATGGCAATGACGCCTTATCTCGCGACGATTCTCGTGCTTGTGCTGATTTCCCGGAACCCCGCTTGGATTCGCCTCAACGTTCCTGCGTCGCTCGGCAAACCTTTTTCGCCTAAAGGCTGAGAACCTGCAGCGGGCTGACGCGCTGCCAAGAGTTCAGTTTTTTCGGGCAACAGTTTTTCTTAATTTCATTGTTCTCAAAAGGAGTCAACGAAGATGAACAAGCGCTTTGCTTTCAAGCTAGCATTCGCTGGTGCTGCCGCCTTGGCGCTCACGGCCTGCGGTGAGAAGACTGAACCGCCGAAGGCGGCTGAGCCCGCTAAGACCGCTGCTGCTCCAGCAGCTGCGAAGGAGCCTTTGAAAGTCGCTTTCATGTATGTGAGCCCGGCCAATGAAGAAGGCTGGTCTACTCAGCATGACATTGCCCGCCGCGCGGTTGAAGCGAAGTTCGGCGATAAGATCAAGGTGACAACCGTTGAGAATATTCCCGAAAATGCGGATGCCGAGCGCGTGCTGCGTGATTTGGCTCAGCAGGGCAATAAGCTCATCTTCGCCACTTCGTTTGGCTACATGAACTCGGTTCTCAAGGTCGCCAAGGAATTCCCGGATGTGAAGTTTGAGCACGCTACGGGCTATAAGACTGCGCCCAACGTGGCCAACTATTCCGCGCGCTTTTATGAAGCCCGCTATCTTGCGGGCAAGCTCGCGGGTGCAACCACCAAGTCCAATATCCTCGGCTATGTTGCCGCGCTGCCGATTCCAGAAGTGCTTCAGGGCATCAATGCCTATACGCTCGGCGCTCAGAGCGTCAATCCCAACATTGAGGTCCGCGTTGTCTGGACCTCCGCTTGGTATGACCCGGGCAAGGAGTCCGATGCTGCCAAGTCGCTGATTGGTCAGGGTGCCGACGTTATTACGCATCACACCAATTCTTCGGCGGTTGCTTCGGCCTGTGAAGAAGCTAAGATCCCGGTGATTTCCTACAACACTTCGATGAAGCGCGCTGCGCCCACGATGCTGATCGGCGGCGTTATTCATATTTGGGATGAGTTCTATGCCGGTCGCATTCAGGCCGTCATGGACGGAACCTGGCAGCCTCAGTCCATCTGGGGCGGTGCGCCTGAACACATGATCGACCTCGTGGACATTAAGGCGACGGATGCCGTCAAGGCCGACATTAAGGCTGCATACGACAAGATGGCAGCCCGCGAGTTCCATCCGTTCACCGGTCCGGTTTTTGACAACACTGGCCGTCAGGTCTTGGCAGAAGGACAGAAGGCGACCGACGCCGATCTGCTCACGATGAACTGGCTTGCCAAAGGCGTGGCCGGCAAACTTCCGAGCGGAAGCTAATATTCATTGACGTTCATCGTTGGGACCGCATATTGTGATGCAGGTTCGGCTTTTCAGCCGAGTGCTCAGATATCGGTCCCAATTCATTGTTCGAATTTTTGTTTTTGGAGTTCTCCAATGATGCAGAAGCGTACTGCTTTGAAGTTGGTCCTGGCCGGCGCCGCTGCGGCGATGCTCGCGGGCTGCGGCGACAAAACCGAAGCACCCAAAGAGGCTGCCGCACCGGAAAAGACCGCTGCCGCTCCCGCCGATAAAGCTGCAGGCCCCTACAAAGTGGCTTTTGTCTATGTGAGTCCGGCGAGTGAGGAAGGCTGGTCGCGTCAGCACGACCTCGCCCGTATCGCGCTCGAAAAGGTATATGGCGACAAAGTAAAGTTCACGACGGTAGAGAACATTCCCGCCGGAGCTGACAGCGAACGCGTGCTGCGCGACCTCGCGCAGCAGGGCAACAAGCTCATCTTTGCGACCTCGTTCGGCTACATGAACTCGGTTCTCAAGGTCGCCAAGGAGTTTCCGGACGTTAAGTTCGAGCATGCGACGGGTTATAAGACTGCACCCAACGTGGCCAACTATTCGGCCCGCTTTTATGAAGCGCGTTATCTTGCCGGCAAACTAGCTGGTGCGATGACGAAGACGAACGTTTTGGGCTACGTCGCTGCCGTTCCGATTCCTGAAGTCCTCCAAGGCATCAATGCCTATACGCTTGGCGCTCAGAGCGTCAATCCCAATGTTGAAGTTCGCGTAGTCTGGACTTCGGCTTGGTACGATCCGGGCAAGGAATCCGATGCCGCCAAGACGCTCGTCGGTCAGAAGGCCGACGTGCTCACGCATCACACCGATTCGCCGGCCGTTGTGGCTGCCGGTGAAGATATGAAGGTCCCGGTGATCTCCTACAACACGTCTATGAAGCGCATTGCTCCGACAATGCTTTTGGGCGGCGTGGTTCAGAGCTGGGAGGAGTTCTACACCGGCCGAATCAATGCTGCGATGGACGGCACCTGGAAGTCCCAGTCGATCTGGGGCGGCATCCCCGAACATATGGTGAATCTGGTGGACATCCGCTCGGATGCGCCTCAGTCGGTGCAGGACGATATTCAGGCGGCCTACAACAAGATGGCGGCCCGCGAATTTTCACCCTTCACGGGGCCGATCGTGACGAACGAAGGCCAGACCGTGGTTGAGGCCGGCAAGACGGCTCCCGACGATGTGCTCCTCAATATGAACTGGCTCGTCAAAGGGGTCGTGGGTAAAGTTCCGACAATGAATTGATGCGGCAGCGCGAAGGCGTAGTGCTTTCGCGCTGACTTTCAGAAAATTCAACTCCGGCTGGATTCGTTCAGCCGGATTTTTTACCCGTCCGCTGCGGGAAAGATCATGGAAAAAAGGCAAAACTTGTGCGTGCATCTCAGCCGCTCACTCATCATCGGATGACTTGGCTTTTGGGAATGAGAGGTTATGGGCGCTATACGCCTCGCAAGCGTGAAAAATTGTTCCGAAAGTGTCAGCAATGCTTCGTCAAAGGGGGCCAAAGCGTAAAATTTTTCTGCTTGATGCGTTTCGCCTGCATGCCGACGGTGTTTCGCAAAAGCTTTGGACCAGCATAAATTTTGACGCGCCGCGCACAACTTAAGAAAAAGGACGGGCCGTGCAGAACTATTCCCTTATCACGAGTCTCGTAACCGGCTTCGGCCTTGCGCTTCCCTTCGGTTATCTCGCCGAACGTTTCCTTCGGTCACCCGCCCTGGTGGGCTACATTCTGGCAGGCGTGGCAGTAGGCATTATTCCGGGGCTGCCGCCTGTGAACGAAGCCATGATTGAGCAGCTCGCGGAAATCGGTGTGATGCTGCTGATGTTTGGCGTAGGCCTGCACTTTTCCGTTAGGGATCTTCTGAACGTGCGCACAGCCGTTGTGCCTTGGGCGGCTGTTCAGATGATGGTGACGGCTATTTTGGGCGCCTGCGTCGCCATGGGTTTTTGGCACTGGTCGTTTGGTGCGGCAGTGCTCTTTGGGCTCACCATTTCGTGCGCTTCAACGGTGGTGGTGACGAAGGCTCTGGAACTTCGCCGCATGACCAATGAAATCAATGGTCAGGTGGCCATCGGCTGGCTCGTGATGGAAGACCTCATGAGCGTGGTGCTGCTCGTTTGCCTGCCGCCCTTCGCACAAGCTGTACAGGGGGCGGATGTCTCTCTGAGCGCTGTGGCCTGGAAAGTGGCGACCACGCTGATTTGGGCGGCAGTTTTCGTCGTGCTGATGCTCGTGGCCGGCCGCAAGGTGATGCCTCGCCTTTTGCGGGAAGTGGCGCTGACGGGGTCCAACGAACTCTTCACGCTGTCGGTGCTGGGCTGCGCCATCGTCATTGCTTACGGCGCCGGGGCCATTTTCAATGTGAGTTTCGCTCTGGGGGCGTTCTTTGCCGGCATGGTGATGCAGGAAAGCCGCTATGCACATCGGGCAGCAACGGATTCTCTGCCGCTGCAGGACGCCTTTTCCGTCCTCTTTTTCGTGTCCGTTGGGATGATGCTGGATTGGCACGTGTTCCTGCAGCATCCGATTGAAATCACGTTGGTGGTGCTCATCATCATCATCTGCAAGATGACTTTTGCAACCACTTTCGTCACCATCGCCCGCTGGCCGCTGGAAACGGCTTTTACGGTTGGGGCCTGCAACGGTCAGATCGGTGAGTTCAGCTACATCCTTGCAGCTCAGGGCATTGCCCTCCATCTCGTCGACAGCTCGATGATGAGCATCATTGTGGCAGCCTCGATCATTACGATTGCCTTTAATCCGGTGCTCTTTGAGGCTGCTCCCAAACTGATGCGCATCTTCACCTCGCGCTATGCATGGGCAAGACGTGCGGCCATGCGTCCAGCGCCCTTCTCGCAGCTGCCGGAAAATGCGCCGCGGGAGATTCTGGATGGTCAGATGATTGTTGTCGGCATCCCGGAGGACGGCGCTCAGGCCTTTTTTGATTCACTCCTTAAAGCCAAACGCCGCACGATTGTGATCTGCGGCGGTTCTGCGCCCGTTGATCGTCTGCGGGAGGCCGGCATCGGCGTGCTTTTCGGCTCTCCGTCCGATCCAATGGTTCTCGTTCAGGCGCATGTGCTCAGCGCGGGCGTGCTCGTTATTCCTTCAGGAACCGCGGCAGAAGCGAAGGATGTGGTGGATGCTGCCCGCAAACTCAATAAAACGCTGCCCATCGTGGTGCTCACCAAAACCATTGACGACGGCGTGTTCTTTGATCAGACGGATAAGAACCTGAAGATACTCTGCGAACCGCTGGTCACTTCGCTCACGGTGGCCGCCACCGCTATTGAGGAACTCTTCCAGCGTGAGGAGAGCGAAGCCGAGGAGGAAGCCAACCGCAAGACGGTGCGCGAAATTATCAATGAGGAATACATGCGTACCGTCGCAGCGGTTCGCACTGGGGGCGCATCGGATGCGGCCGAATCTCAGAGCGACAAACTGCAGGCCGCTGCCGTGACAGTGGCTGACGAAGCAATGTCGGAAGCCAAGCGCCAAACCCCGGCCCAAAAAACACTGCGTGAAGCCGCACGCGGCTGGGGCAGGCGGGCTGCATCCGTCTTCTTTTGGAGAAAACGCGGCAGCGATCACTCGGGCGATGCTGAGCCCGCGGATGAGGCAAAGCCTGACACGGCAGAGCAGACAGCGCAAACGTCGCCCAAAGCTTGAAAAAGTCTGCAAAGATCTCATTAGGCTTGGTTTGGGTTTTCAGCCCGCTGAAGGCTGACAGCTCGGTTTTTCTGCTTTTCGTCGTTTGAGTGACTTTTTCATGCCCACGGAACACACGCTTTTGCTCGCACTCTTTGGTCTGCTTGCGCTTACCGTCGGTCTGCTCGCTCTGCTGATTTATCTGGTCCTTTCAGATCGACACCGTCGCGGCGCAGAAGGTGACGACCTGTGCGACGCACTCCTCGAAGGCGTGGCGGGTGCTAAGCGGGAAATTGAAGGGACCGTGGCAAAGACCGATGCCAGACTCTCTGCCGGGCTCTCGAGTTTGATTACCTACTCAACGACCGAACAGAAACGGTCGTCAGAGTCCGTTGAGCGGTTTGCGGCGTCAGCGCGCGGAGATTTGGCGCGCATGAATGAAACTTTGGCCAAAGAATTTCTTTCGCTGCAAAGCATGGTGGACGAGCGTTTTGCCAAGGTGCTCCAGACCAATGCGGGCGCTCAGGAAGCGCTCGGGGCGAAGCTTTCGGCTGCGCTCGCCGAAGTGCGGGGCACGGTGGACGCCTCGCTTGAAAAGGTGCGCGCAGAAAATGCGCAGAAGCTCGAGGCCATGCGCGCAACCGTGGAAGAAAAGCTCGATCGAACCCTCTCAGAGCGGCTCTCGGCGAGTTTTCGCATGGTGGATGAAAAGCTCGGCCTTGTACAGTCGGGGCTCGGTGAAATGCGCCGCATGGCTCAGAGCGTTTCGCGCCTGCAAAATGTGCTCGCCAACGTGAAGACGCGAGGCACCTTCGGCGAGGTGCGCCTTGCGGCCATCCTTTCGGAAATCCTGACCCCCGCTCAATACGCTGCTCAGGCGCGGCTCGATCCCAAATCCGCCGAAGCGGTTGACTTTGCTGTGCGGCTGCCCGGACGTGCGGATGATGCACCCTGCTGGCTGCCGATCGACTCTAAATTCCCGCTGGAAGATTGGGAGCTTTTGGAAAATGCCGAGCGCGAAGGGAATGCTTCAGCTGCCGCAGAGGCCCGGAAGGGGCTTGAAAGAGCGGTGCTTAAGCAGGCCAAGTCGATTCGCGAGAAATATGTGCGGCCGCCGGTCACGACAGAATTTGCGGTGATGTTTTTGCCGTCCGAAGGACTTTACGCCGAAGTGCTTCGTACGCCCGGGCTGTTTGAACGTCTGCAGCGGGAATTCCGCATTACGCCCGCAGGCCCCACGGTGATTGCCGCGCTGCTCAACAGTCTCTTAATGGGATTCATGACGCTTGCCATGGAAAAGCGCTCGAGCGAGGTCTGGAAGATTCTCGCGGAAGTGAAGACAGACTTTGCGGTCTTCTCTCGGCAGTTTGAAACGGTTGAAAAGAAATTCCGCGAAGCACAGAGCTCCCTCGAACAAATGTCGGTTAAAAGCCGCCGTATGGGAGCGCGCATGCAGGCTATTGATGCTTTGGCAGATGGTGAAGCTGCGTCAGCAGGTGTCGTGCCAAAGCTCGATGAAGGGGAGGCGGCCGCGGCGAAATGCGTCAACGATGCGTTTTGATCGCATCAAATTGTTTGATTTGAGAAGCATGTCTGAACACGTGCTCTAAGATGCTGATCTGAAAAATTATTCTCTCAGGACACCATGGATTCGTTTTACCACGCCATTCAGACCATCTGCGTCTACGCAATCCCGCTGATCTTTGCGATCACGCTTCATGAATCTGCTCATGGCTGGGCGGCAGGACGGTTGGGGGATCCGACCGCCACGATGCTCGGCCGCGTGACGATCAATCCGATTCCGCACATTGATCCCATCGGCACCATTGCAGTGCCCGGCGCGCTCCTGCTCATGAGCGCGCTTACAGGGGGCGGCGGACTGCTTTTTGGCTGGGCAAAGCCCGTGCCGATTAATCCGCGGTATTTCCGCAATCCGCTTAAGGCCATGACGATCACGGCAGCGGCCGGACCGCTCTCCAATCTCTTGCAGATGATTTTCTGGGCGCTCTTGCTCAAGGCGCTCGCTGCCGTTGGGTTTTACGACAAATTCGTGATTTCTGTTTGTGCCGCGGGCATTTCCGTGAATCTGATGCTGATGGCCTTCAACCTCATACCGATTCCGCCTTTGGACGGCGGCCGAATTGTCCGGGGGCTGCTGCCGCGTCAGGCAGGAATGGCCTTCGACAAGATTGAACCGTACGGCTTCATGATTCTTCTGGTGCTGATGGTGGGCGGAGGTCTGTCGTTTTTCGTGCGTCCTTTCCTGATGTTCGGCCAATGGATCATTAATTTGGTTTTGTGATTTTTTGTGGGAGCACGTTGAAAATGACGCTCTGTCGCAATCCTAAAAACTGTATGGCGCTGCCGTCGGCATGGGTGCTTCGGTTTATTGATGAACTGCCGCCCCATGCAAAAGTGCTGGATGTGGCCTGCGGAGAGGGGCGGCATACGAGTCTCTGCCTCCTGCGCGGTTTTGACGTCACCGCGGTGGACGTAGATGTTACGCATCTCGAACCGCTCGTCGGCACGCCCGGCCTCACTCTGGAATGCAGAGATTTGGAAGCTGAGCCCTGGCCCTATGCCGAGGAAGCGTTCGACGCCATTATTGTGACCAACTATCTTTATCGGGCGCATTTTCCCCATTACTGGCGCTCGCTCAAGTCGGGCGGCTTATTCCTCATGGAAACCTTCACGACCGTGAATACCGCCATTTGGGGACGCCCGCGCAGTCCTGAGCACGTCCTGCAGCCCGGTGAGCTCCTGCGCCTTGCGCCCCCGGAAGCGCGCATTTGCGCCTATGAGGAAGGACTCAACGCCGACGAGCTTGGACTGGAGCGTATTGTCTGGCTCAAGCCCGGAGATGCTGAAGTGCTGGCCCTGCGGCTCGGCGCGCGGTGAATTGTCTGAAACATTTCGAGAGCATGCCGTTGGCGCTGTCAACTCATTCAAATGCTTGGCAAGCGTTTGCGCGGGCCGGCCTTTGATAGAATCAGCAGATCTTTTTTCAACCCGCAGGCGAAGCCGTCTGATTTCAACACATCAGTAGCTTCCGACGGCGCCCGATTGTGACGGGCGCCTGAGGCAACACCTTGTCGGGTCCGATTCACTTTGCGGAAACATAGAGTAAATGTCCTTGCGCGCGTTTCGACTCGCTGCCGCCTGCGCGGCGATTGCCTCCCTTTCCGGCTGCACCTTTCTCGGAATCGATTTCAATGACGAGAAGGTTCAGTACGAGTCCTCCAACTCGCGCGCGAACCTTGAGGTTCCGCCGGATCTGACGCCGATCCAAAATGACAATCGCTTTGCCGTGCCGTCGCGCAACGGTGTGGTGAGCGCCAATGCCGAAGCTCAGCGTGCTCAGGCTGCGTCAGGTCAAGATCCTTCGGCTGCATCGAGCCGAATTGTGCCGCTGACGGTGTCGGCTAAGGTAATGAAGGACGGTCAGGATCGCTGGCTGCGCGTCAACGCGGCGCCGGAAAAACTCTGGCCGGTCGTGCAGGACTTCTGGCCTTCCGTCGGTCTCGTCGTTCGCGAGCAGAATCCGAAGACGGGCTATATGGAAACGGAATGGGCGGAGAACCGCGCCAAGCTTCCGCAGGACATTATTCGCCGCACGGTCGGCAAGATTATTGACTTTGCATACTCCACGGGTGAGCAGGATCAGTACCGCGTTCGCCTGGAGCGCAACGACGACGATACGACCGATATCTATATCTCGCACCGTTCGATGGTTGAAGTCATGACCGGCCGCGACAATGAGAGCAGCGTCTGGCAGCCTGGTCCTACGGACCCGACGATGGAAGCAGAAATGCTCCAGCGCCTTGCGCTTCGCATTGATGCCGAATTTAATCCCGAGGCCTCCGGTCAAGAGCAGGAAGCTAACGCGCAGCAGATCGCCAAGGATCTGGAAATCAAGCCTGTTGCCCCTAAGGCAGCCATTGAAAACGGCAGCGACGGCAAGGCTGCCGCAGTGGTGCTTGACGAAGGGTTTGATCAGGCTTGGCGCCGCCTCGGTCTGGTGATCGACCGCATGGGCTTTGAGCTCGTCGACCGTGACCGCACGGCTGGCTGGTATCTCGTCCGTTATCTGGATCCTGCCTATGAAGCTAAGGTGAAGGAATCCCGCGGCTTCTTTGCCAATGTCTTCGGTTCTGATGAAGCGATTGAAGCCCCCACCTATCGTCTGCACTTGGGTGATGAAGGCGCCAAAACCCGCCTCACGGTTCAGGATGCTCAAGGCGGCGAAGACAAGACCGGCGTTGCGCCGAACATTCTCAGCCTGTTGGCGGAGCAGCTTCGCTGATTCGGTTTCGAGATGAACTTTTTCGTTAAGTGCCTCAATGCCGTCGGTCTCCATACGGAGGCCGAACTGGCTGCGGCACGTCGAAAAGGTGCAATCGAGAGCGGCGCTCAGCCGACAGCGCCGGTGGTTCCGAATTCGCCGGCGGCTCTTGATCATTCGCCCGCCGGCGTGCTTTACCGCCGTACTGCTGAAGATCTTGCAGTGATGCCGGTATCACTGCAGGTACAGGTCAAGGCTCAAACCGTCGTCAAACTCCAAAAGATGGTTGAGCGCTCGCTTCTCACTCAAGAGGAGTTTGAAGTTTGGAAGCGCCGCATCATGATGCTTTAACGCATCAGGCGCTTCGGGGAATTGCACTCATGTCGACAGAGTCTATTCAGCCGAATTGCTCGAATAATGCGGCATGGAATGATCCTTCTGCAGGCATGGGGCTGCGCCTCTTGGCATTGCTCGGCAGCGTCGTTCTGACGCTCTTTAATCCGCAGGTGCGGATTGACCGCAGGGGATTCGCAATTGGGCTTGTCGGCTGGCTGCTTGCGGCTGCTGCCGCTTATGCCTTGATGGATCCGATCGCTGACGCGGCATGGATTTCCGACAGTGCGATTTTGGTGATTGCCAAGATCTACGGCTGGGCAGCGGGCTTGTGGAGCATCGGTGTAACCGTGCTTTGTGCAAGAAGAGCGCACGATTTTGGGCTTTCGGGCGCCTGGGCACTGCTGCTCTCTGCAGCCGGGGTCAATATCCTCTTTCTGCTTGCATGTCTCTGTCTGCCGGGGCGTCCAGAGGGCCTAGCATGGCCCAGAGCCGATGATGCGGCGGAACTTTTTCACGGCACGCATCAAACGGTCTGCCGGAACGAATAACCACCCCAATGAAGGCAGGTGCGGCAAAATAGCGCACTGCACTAGATATTTTCTATTTGAGAGACAAACGCAATGGCTGATGCAATCCGCAAGGGCATGCTGGTAACGATCTCCCTCGTGATGGCTGATATGACGGGCCGAACGCTTGAAGAGACCCCGCCCGAAGGCATGGTTTATCTTCATGGCGAAGGCGATATTTTTCCGCGTCTGGAAAAAGCGCTCGAAGGGCATTTTGCCGGCGAGGGCTTCACCATTCATCTCGAACCTGAAGAAGCTTTTGGCGAATACGATGCCGATGCGATTCGGTGCATACCCGTGGAGAACTTTGCGCATCCCGAACGTCTGGAAGTGGGAGAGCTCGTGGACGAAGTGCCCGGCGAAGCGCCTGACGGCCGCTCCTGGCGCGTGACGGATATGGCCGACGGCATGGCCGTTCTGGAAGCCAATCATCCGCTCGCCGGCGTCGGACTGCAGTTTGCCGTCAAGGTTTTGGATGTTCATGAACCCTCAGAGGCCGAGCTTGAAAGCATGGAGGACGATGGTTCCGCTTCGCTCGTGCCGCCATTCCTGCGGCTTGCCGACAAGATCGTTTCGGAGGACGACGATGACGATACGCCTTATGAGGCTGCCGACGGGGAGTCGGCGGACCCCTACAGCGACGGATCGTCCATGGCTAAGCTCGCTAAGCCGCCTCGCATCGTGCGCTAAAGCGCCTGCAGTTTGCCGCGAGGCGAACGGAGCATCATTGAACAAAAACGAATGGGCGGTTTCGCAGGTCCTCTTGCAGGTCGGAATACGCCTGTTATCAAAGATGCATGGTTAGCCTTCTTCACTGCTATTGACGACTGCACGTTTGGCCGCATCAAAAGCAAAACCTGCTGAGCGTCATCAGCTTGGGCGAATCATCTGAAGTCCGGCGTGAGATCAGGGAGCGGCTTCCGTTTGCCTATCACATGACAGTTGTGAGAGGAAGAATCCATTTATTCGTGTGTCTCCCGCGGTCCAAGCAAGGTTATTCAATCGTGAGTGCCCAATTAGGCCGCTCTGATGTTTCACAACCCTATGGACATATGAGCGTTTGCCTGATTTGGCAAACGATTAAGAAGTCCAGAGGCGTCCGTCAGTACGCTGCTTTGAGGACTTGTCTGTCGAGATTTTGACTAAAAAACAACAAATACGCCTGCATATCTAAGTAAACATTTTAGGTGGTTTTACTAGTACTTATACTGCGAACTATTCTCATTTTTAGTTGCATTTGCAATAAGATTCGCAATGAATACTCGCAGACCACTCTCTTGCATTTCCACAAAGCGCCTCGCACGCAAGCGCTTAGCCATTGCATTGTCTCTGGTGTTTTCCGGCTTGGGGACGCTCTCGCTGTCTCAGACCGCAGCCGCCGCAGATGACTATCAAACGATTGACGGCGTCGGCGTGACGGCTCAGGCTCTGAAGATTGATGTCTCTACGCAGGAAACGCCGCAGTCCGTATCGGTCATCAGCAGTAAGACGCTTGAAGAAGGGAATATCCGCAAGCTGGATGACTCTATGCGCTATACGCCGGGATTTTTCAGTCAGTACGGCGCGGACTATGACACCGACTGGATGAAAATGCGCGGCTTCAGTGTGACGACGCTGGTTGATGGTCATCGTCAGTTCTCCGAAGGCTTCTTCCAGACTTCTGTTGAACCCTTTGGGTTGGAATCCGTTGAAATTATTCAGGGACCATCTTCCTCCCTTTTTGGTGATTCACAGCCGGGCGGTGTCGTTAATCTCGTGACGAAGAAACCGACCAAAACGCCGCAGCACAGCGTTTCGATTTCCGGCGGCTCTAACAAGTATGTTCAGGGCGGCTTTGATTTTGCAGATAACGCTACTGAAGACGGGACGAAGCGTTATCGCATCGTAGCGATGGTCAATCGAGAGGATTCGTTCCTTGACGGCATTGATAAGCACCGCGTCTACCTTGCGCCGAGCTTCACGATTGATGTGAGCGACAGAACCAGTTTGACGTTCTTGGCGAACTACCTGAAGGAGAAGGGCAAGCCCAACAGTGCTTTCTTCCCGACCATGGGTACTCTTCATGCCCGCAATGGTCAATATATTTCTCCGAGTACCAGCTATGCACTCCCCACTGATGACTTGGACAAGGATCAGGTGAATTTCGGCTGGGAACTTTCGCATGAGTTCAACGACAACTTGAAGTACAAGCAGAGCGCGAATTTTTCCTATACGGATATGTATCTGAACGTCGCATCCGTTTATGGTTCGGGGGATTATTTTCCCACTTTGAATCCCCAACCCATGCTGCCGAGGAATGTGCTGATCAACGACGGCATTGAAAAAGCCGTAACTTTCGACAATAACCTGACGTACACGAATACATCAGGGTTATTTGATAATCTGTTCCAATTGGGTTTCGATTATCAATGGTTCAAGAATTCTTGGGGTGCCAACACGCCGTCAGGGCTGAACTGGGGTACTGTTGATCCCTTTAATCCCTCTATCTTTACGCCGGGGGATGCCTCTGCCTATGAGCTTGCAGACTATTGGCGCAATAAGTGGCAGTTCGGCATCTATGGACAGGCTCAAACGATTGTCAACGAATTCCTGCTTTTAAAAGTCGGCGCGCGTTGGGATAAGGTCAGTATCGATTCTGGTTCGGATGATTCCCGTATTACCATCACCAAGGGTCAGCTTGATGACACGCATTTTTCCTGGAATGCCGGGATCATGCTTTTGAATGACTATGGCATCTCGCCGTATGTGAATTATTCAGAAGCATTCTTTGCAAATGCTTCTTTGGCATACAGCGGAGGTGTTTATGGACTTACCGAGCCCACGAATACCAAGCAGATCGAGTACGGCCTTAAGTTGACACCGAATTGGCTTGATGGCTTTGTGAACATTGCGTTCTTCAATCTCAAGCAGGACAACGCCATGACGCCGAGTCTGGTGAATGGGGCACCTGCTTGGGTACCGGTGAACATTCAGAAGGCAAACGGTATCGAGGTTCAGGCGCGTGCCTCCGTTTTCAAACATCTGACATTTGACGTGAGCTACACGTATCTGGATAAGACGGATGGTGATGATGAAGTCCGCACTGTCATGACGCCTAAGCACATGGCATCGGGGTGGGTCTCCTATAACTTTGCCGATCTTGGTCTTTCCGGCCTGACGCTGGGCGCCGGTGTTCGGTACATTGGCAGTTCTGTCGGTCATTTAGCGAACGAACAAGTGCCTGATGTCACGCTTTGGGATGCTGCTGTGGGTTATGTCTTTGATAAGCACTGGAGAATTCAAGGCACGATCACCAATATCGCTGACAAAGAATATGTTCAGGCTGCCGACTGGGGCACTGCTTACTACGGCGAAGGGCGAGTTGCTCGCGCGACTTTGACTTACGCTTGGTAACGCCTTGATTCTCGTTTGAATATTCATTCAAACGATCCATCACATTCAACCGTCCGGCATCGCCTATGCGGCACCGGACGGTTGAACGCATTCACAAGCATCATTTTTCAAACGTCCTCGCCATGTACGAATTAAACGGCATCCGCATGGTTCGCAATGACCGAACGATTCTTTCGATCGACCATCTCGAAATTCCGACGCATGAGCTCACACTCATTTTGGGTCACAACGGTTCGGGGAAATCGACCTTAGCTTCGATCATTTCCGGATTGGTTAAGCCCGATGCCGGGACGACGAAACTCGAAGGGTGCGACCTCTTTACGCTTTCAGAGCGTGAACGCGCTCAGAGAGCTGCGTTTCTGCCGCAAAAACTTCCGGCATCGGAAGGGCTGACATGCCGTGAACTCGTGCGTCTGGGGCGCTTTCCCTGGCGCGGGCTTTTTGGCCGATGGCGCGCTGAAGATGAGGCGGCTGTTGACGAGGCACTCGCGGCTACCGGCTCAGCGCAGTATGCTCAAAGCTACGTCGATGATCTTTCCGGGGGCGAACGGCAGCGCGTTTGGATATCGATGCTTCTCGCGCAAGCTTCACCCGTAATGATTCTCGACGAACCGACTTCCGCGCTGGACGTTCGTCACCAATACGGGACACTGGCGCTTCTGGAGCGCCTTAATCGTGAAACGGGGCGCGGCGTTATTGCGATCATTCACGACATCAATCTGGCACTGCGGTTTGCTACACATATCGTGGCTTTGAAGGATGGGAAGGTTCTCTTCTCGGGCGGAGCAGAACTTCTTCATAGTGAAGAAAATCTCAGGACACTCTTTGAGGCGCCGGTCAAACTCATGCTGCATCCGGATCCGCCGGTAGCCTATACCGGCGGCAAGAAGCAGCTCCCGCTTGATGTTGCCGTGGTGTGCGAATGAACCTTCTTCCTCCATTCTCCATACGCTTAAGCCGCCGAGAGGTGCTGAAGCACTTCGCGGCCGGTTCGCTCGGCGCGGCATCGCTGCCGAACTTTGCTTCGAATGAAAAGTTGGCTGCAGTCTCGGGCATCACCATTCGCGATGACTTGGGTGAGCACGTCTTTCAAACCATCCCGCAGCGCCCTGCCGTGCTTCAATGGGATCTGTTGGAAAACTTGGTTGGTCTTGGCGTCAAACCCGCGGGCGCCTGCGACATTTCCAGCTGGGACACCTGGGTACGTGAGCCCGCGCTGCCTGCCGGCATTGAGGATCTCGGTACCCGAGCTGAACCGAATCTTGAACGCATTGCCAAACTTAAACCTGACGTTATTCTCATCGGTCCCACTCAGCTCGATCTGATGCCGGTGCTTGCCACCATTGCGCCGGTACTGCTCTTTAGCAACTACCGCGCCGATGCGCCTGAAAATGAAGCTGAGACGGCTCTCAAGCAGTTCCGGGAATTAGCAAAACTCTTTCAGCGCGAAGCCGCTGCTGAAGCTGAAATTGCTCGATGGTTTGCGCAAATTGACGCTTATGGCGACGCCATCCGCAAAGCTTTTGGTTTTGCTCCTCAAATTCAAGTTATCCGCTTTTCCAGTCTCACAACGCTTTTTGTTTATACGCCTAACTCTATTGCGGACTGGGTTGTGCGGCGCATGGGAATGGCGCAGCCGCTCACTCGGCCTGCAAGCGCCTATGGCCTCACGCAGGTGAGGATTCGCGACCTCAAAAATTTAACGGATGCCTATGTCATCTACATCCGTCCTTTCGCTCAAGAAGCCAAGGTGATGAATTCCATCCTATGGTGTGCCACACCATTTGCCCGCAAACATCATGTGGCACCTGCGGAACCCTACTGGAGCCATGGCGGAGCGCCCTCGATTCTGACCACTGCAAAACGCGTTACCGAAGCACTTTTGACGCTGGCTCCTTCTTATGCCGGCAGAACGGAGCAGGAGGGAACTTCAAAATGAAGACTTTCTCCATAGGTGCACTCATTGCTGCGGCGGCTGCGCTGGGTCTTTCCATTCTCTGCACCTTTACGTTAGACAATGCGCTTTCCTGGACTGACCGCGTCAATCTCATCTTCGATCCGGCGTCAGCAGAGAGTTTTGACGCATACTACTTTGCTTTTGGAACGCTTCCGCGATTTGCCGCTGCGGCCATTGGCGGCGCACTGCTCGGTTTGGTGGGGAGCCTCCTGCAGCAGCTCACGCAAAATCCCATGACTTCTCCCTTGACGCTGGGTACGTCATCGGGCGGCTGGCTTGCAGTTGTATTGATTTCCGCCTTCTTTCCCGCGGCGGCCGGCGCATGGCTTTCATTGGGAGCTTTTGCTGGGGCGCTCGCTGCCTTCGGACTCATCCTGCTTATTGCCGGTCCGCGCGGCATGACGGGGGTCGCGCTGATTATCGCCGGCATGGTTGTGAACCTTCTTTTTGGGGCCATTGCGACGGCGGTTGTGCTGCTGCGTGCTCAGTTTGTTGAAAATGTCTTCCTCTGGGGGGCCGGCGACCTCGCGCAAAACGGCTGGGGCGGCATCACTGCGCTTTTGCCGCAGACGGTTCCGGTGGTGATTCTTTTATTGATTTTTGCGCCGCGCGCACTCGCACTCATTTCGCTCGGAGACGAAGGTGCTCGGGCTCGAGGCTTGCCTATCGTGCCCGTCTTCGGTGTGTTGGCGGCATTGGGAATCTGGCTTTCATCGGCCTTTATTGCTGCGGCCGGGGTTATCAATTTCACGGGACTCATTGCACCCAATATCGCGAGAAGAGTTGGGTTCGTCAATCCGCGCACTCAGCTCTGTGTAAGCATGCTGATTGGGGCGGCTCTCCTTTGCGCCACCGACGCAGCGGCTCAGGGACTCACCTCGCTTACCGGCAACATCGTGCCCACCGGCGTCGTGTCAGCCATTATCGGAACACCGATTTTCATCTGGATTGCCCGGAAAAGCCTCTCTGCGCTTGCGCGCGGCGGTGCGCAGCCCGGTCAGGCATCCGGCATGGTGCGGTCGTCGCTTAAGAAACTCTCCATTCCTGGGCTCATCATGCTTGCCGCAGCAATGCTGCTCCTTATCGTCCTCAACTTTACGTTCATTAATCGAGAGGGCATATGGACATTTGCACTGGCAGATAAGTTTGAACTGCTCCTGCGTATTCCTCGGTTTATTACTGCCGCTGCAGCCGGTGCCGGCTTAGCGGCTGCGGGCGTCATTTTGCAGCGTCTGATCCGCAATCCGCTCGCCAGTCCGGACATTCTTGGCGTTTCGTCCGGCGCAGCTTTCGCGATGGTCGTGAGTGCACTTTATTTTGGCGGCGCCGTGGGATCTCTGGGGTCGCTGACGGCTGCTGGGGGCAGCTTTGTGGTGCTCTTGGTGCTGCTTGGCCTCTCAAAATCGTCTCGTTTTTCGCCTGATGTCGTCGTCCTGATGGGTATTGCGATCTCGGCTTTCCTGGATTCCGCCGTCACGCTCGCGCTTTCGCGCGGAACCATGGAAAATTACTTTATTCTCCAGTGGCTTTCAGGCTCAACCTACCGCACTACCCCTCTTGCGGCCGCAATGCTCTTGGGAGCCGTTCTCGTACTTATCAGCATTGCTTTTGCCGCTTCGAGAAGCATGACGCTGCTCTCGATCAGCCGAGACTTTGCGCAGTCCCGCGGGCTGTCGCTCACGCGTTCTGCGCTGGGGCTGCTCACGCTTTGTGCGCTCCTTTGCGCCTCAGCTACTGCTGCCATGGGGCCTGTAGCCTTTGTGGGACTTGTGGCGCCGCACATGGCCGTCATGATTGGTGCACGAACGGTAAAAACGGAACTCTGCACGGCAGCGCTTTTAGGGGCTGCACTCGTTTCCTGGGCTGATTGGCTCGGTCAGGTGCTGATTGCTCCCGCACAGATCCCAGCGGGTACATTGGCGTCGATTATCGGCGCAGGGTACTTCCTTATTCTTTTGGTTGTGTCACGACGGTGAAGAAAAAGGCGCTACTCATACAGCTTGCTGAAAAATACCCATTCCAATCAATGTTTGGTTTGAGCAGCTGCGTGGTTGTGAACGAGATTTTCGAGTATGAAATGCCAGGCTT
>OJSE01002278.1_pt1 | contig 21387 bp, 20 predicted proteins | sample 1599351 | NCBI WGS metagenome assembly OJSE01 (sample SAMN04168656, study PRJEB22393) | human gut metagenome | biome: human gut microbiome; feature: stool | host: Homo sapiens | collected 2014-03-17 | reverse complement strand
GCGGCACTTCGTAGATCGTCGGCACGTCGATCGACTCCATCACGGCGTTGGCGTCCACGTTGCAGAACAGGGCCACCTTGCGGCGCAGGTTCACCGAAAGCGGATGCTCGGTGCGCAGCACGAGGATGTCGGGCTGCAAGCCGTTTTCGAGCAGCGCCTTCACCGAGTGCTGGGTGGGTTTGGTCTTCAGCTCGCCCGAAGCCGCCATGTAGGGGATCAGCGTCAGGTGCACCAGCGCCGTATTCTTATAGCCCAGCGAGTAGCGCAGCTGGCGCACCGACTCGATGAACGGCAGCGACTCGATGTCGCCCACCGTACCGCCGATCTCGGTGATGATAACGTCGTAAACCTTCTTCTGCGCCAGCAGCTGGATGCGGCGCTTGATCTCGTCGGTGATATGGGGAATGACCTGCACGGTCTTGCCCAGATACTCGCCCTTGCGCTCCTTCTCGATGACGCTCTTGTAAATCCGGCCCGTCGTGACGTTGTTGGCCTTCGACGTGGGCTGGTTCGTAAAGCGTTCGTAGTGGCCCAGATCGAGGTCGGTCTCCGCGCCGTCCTCCGTCACATAGCATTCGCCGTGTTCGTAGGGATTCAGCGTTCCGGGATCGACGTTGATGTAGGGGTCGAGTTTCTGAATGGTCACCGAATAGCCGCGCGCCTGCAGAAGTCGGGCTATCGAGGCCGAAATAATACCCTTGCCGAGCGACGACGCAACGCCGCCCGTAACAAATATGTACTTGGGTTTGGAAAGTTTCATTACGTTTATTACTATTTATTTTCGTTGTTTTCGTGATTCTCCTCCTGCGCCTGACGGTCGATCAGCTTCACTTTCTCGATCGCGGCGGCCATATCCTCACGGGCGCGCTCGATCTTGGCCTTCACGTCGGCGATCAGCGACTCGGCGTTCTTCGACTTGGCGAAGAAACCGATATTGTTCTCCAGCAGGCCGATCTCCTGCTCCAACTGGCGCACCTTGCCGTAGAGCCGTTCGCGCTCCGAACGCAGGCGGCTGCCGCCCGCCGACTTGAACGACGACACCTTCTCGCGGAAACGGTTCATCGAACGGTCGCGCTCGGTGCCGCGCAGCGTGTTGAACAGCGCATCGACGGCGGCCTTGTACTTCTTCTGCACGGCGTCCTTCTGCTTGATGGGTACGAACCCGATCTCGCCCCAGCGGCGCTGGAAGTCGCGGATCACGTCGTAACCGCCCGTCTTGACATCGGCCGCGGCCATCTCTTCCAGCAGCGCGAGCTTCTTCTTCAGATTCTCCTCGTGCTCGCCGTCCACGCTGGCGAAATGCGCGCCCTTGCGCTCGAAGAATTTGTCGCACGCCGCGCGGAAACGCCGCCAGATCGCATCCGAATGCCGGCGCGACACGGCGCCGATCTCCTTCCAGCGGGCCTGCAGGGCGATCAGCTCGTCGGTCGCCTTCTTCCACTCCTCGCTGTTCATCAGCGACTCGGCGGCCTCGCATATTTCGGTCTTGAGCTGCAGATTATGCTCCATCTCGGCCTTCACGCCCGAATAGAACTGACGCTTGGCCTCGAAGAACCTGTCGCACGCCGTGCGGAAACGTTCATATATGCGGTTGTTGTCCTTCTTGGGCGCGAAGCCGATGGTCTTCCACGTCTTCTGAATCTCCAGCAGACGGTCGCTGGCCCGGTTCCACTCCTTGCGGGTGGTGAGCGGCTGCGCGGCCAGCTCCTCGGTGGCGGCGCAAAGCTCCGTCTTCAGTTCGAGGTTGCGGACCTGCTCGCCCTTCAGCGCCTCGAAGTGCTCCTGATGCTGTTTGTTGATCCGGCTCGACGCCGCCTTGAAACGCTCCCACAGCACCTCCTTGTATTCGTTGGCCACGGGACCCGTCTCGCGCCATTCGTCGTGCAGTTTCTGCAGTTTGTGGAACGCTTCGACCACCGAAGGCTCCAGCACGAGCGCCTCGGCCTGCTCGCACAGGGCCACCTTCTGCTCGTAATTCTTCTTCAGGTCCAGATCGCGCAGCTCCTTGTTGATCTTGATGAAGCTGTAGAAATTCTCGACGTGCAGGTTATAGGTCTCCCACAAATCCTTGACGTTCTGCAGGGGCACGATGCCGGTCTCCTTCCAGCGCTGCTGCAACTCGCGGAATTTGGTAAAGGTATGGTTGAGCGTCTCGTCCGAATTGACCAGCTCCTTCAGTTCTTCGATAATTCCCAGCTTGACCTGCAGGTTCTTCTCCTTCTCGGCTTCGAGATTGGCGATGAACTCGTCGCGGCGACGGCGGTACTCCTTGAACAGCTCCTTGAGCTGCACTTCGACCCCGTCCACTGCCGGCGCGAAATCCTCTTCGGCGCCGCCCTCCTCGATGAATTTGCGGCGTGCGGCTTCGACCTCGGCACGGCGGATGCGGTAGAAGGCGATCTTCAGCGCCTCCACATCCCGGCGGATCGACTGCACGGGCTGCTCTTCGAGCATGCGCGTGAATAAAGCCACCAGCTCCTCCTTGCCCCGGCCCGTGAATTTGTCTTCGGTATCGGCGGCGCTTCCCGCCATCTGCTCGGCCTCGGCCTCCTCGGCGGTCTCGCCCTCTAGTTCGAGTCCGGCGTCCTGCGCCGCCAGCGCGGCCTCCTCGTCCGCGAAATCCACCTGCACGTCGGACGCCGCAGCCTCCTCTTCCGTCTCAGTTACGACCGCTTCGGCCGCAGGCTTGATCCGGGCGCGCTTCGCACGCGCCGTCTCTTCTGCGGGAGCCGCTTCCGCAGCCGTTTCGGCGGCAGGAGCTTCGGCAACGACCTCTGCGGCGGGGACTTCAGCCGCAGGCATCTCCGCAGGCGCTCCCTCCCCGTCTGCAGGCGCATCTGCGGCAACCTCGCCGGCAGCAGGAGCTTCCGCAGCCGTTTCGGCGACGGTCTCTTCGGCCAGCGCTTCGCTTACGGGCGCCTCGGCGGCGGACGCTGCGGGTTCGCCCTGCGCGACAGCGGGCGTTTCGGGTTCTGCAATCGCAGCCGTTTCGGAATCAGGGACTTCGGGAGTCACTTCGGAAGTTGCCTTCTGCACATCTTCAGCAGCCTTGCTGACTTGCTCCTCAGGAGCAGGAAGAATCGGATTTTCAGTAGCCATCTCAATACACGTTTTTGAGTTCCATATATACGGAAGTATATAAATCTCGCAAATATAACCATTTTTCCCGTGCCGCCGAACGATTTCGCCGGAAATTTGCTAACTTCGCACAAGATATGCGCGGCACACGGCCAACCGGTCGCCGGTGCGCCGCCGAAAACGCATTGACCGAAATTATGAGCCACCGCATCCTGCTCGTCGACGACGAACCCGACATCCTCGAATTCGTGAAATACACCCTCGTCAAGGAGGGTTACGAGGTATTCACGGCCCAGAACGGAGCCGAAGCGCTGAAAGCCGCGGCGCAGCACCGCCCCCACCTGATCCTGCTGGACATGATGATGCCCGTGATGGACGGGGCGCAGACCTGCCGCGCCATCCGCGAGGACCCGCAGCTGCGCGACACGATGGTCGTCTTCCTCTCGGCCTTGGGCGAAGAGGAGCAGCAGCTGGCCGGCTTCGGCGTGGGGGCCGACGACTACCTGACCAAGCCGATCAAGATGAAACTGCTGGTCAGCCGCGTGCAGGCCATCCTCAAGCGCATCGACGCCGGAAAGGCCCCCGCTCCGGCGGAGGAGGGCGTCGCCATGGACCGCGAGCGCTACACCGTCACGCGCGACGGCCGCGAAATCAGCCTGCCCCGCAAGGAGTTCGCCCTCTTGGACCTGCTCTACTCGTCGCCGGGCAAACTCTTCTCGCGCGAAGAGATATATGCCCGGATCTGGGGTTCGGAGGTGGTCGTGGGCGACCGCACCATCGACGTACACATCCGCAAGCTGCGCCAGAAGATCGGCGACGAAAAGATCGTCACCGTCAAGGGCGTGGGCTACAAATACGAACCGTAACGCCGGGCGACGCCCGGACCGCAAAGACATGGACAGAACCAGCAAATACCGCCGCATCGTCATCAAGGCTGGCAGCAACGTGCTGACCCGCGACGACGGACGCCCCGACACCACGCGCATTTCGTCCCTCGTGGACCAGATCGCCCGGCTGCACCGCGCCGGCATCGAGGTGATCCTCGTCTCGTCGGGCGCCGTGGCTTCGGGCCGCAGCGTCCTCGAACAGCGCACGGGCCGCATCGACACCGTATCGGCCCGCCAGCTCTTCTCGGCCGTAGGTCAGGTGAAGCTGCTGAACCGCTACTACGACCTCTTCAACGAATACGGCATCGTCTGCGGGCAGGTGCTCACCACCAAGGAGAGCCTCTCCACGCGGCGGCAGTATCTCAACCAGCGCAACTGCATGGAGGTCATGCTCGCCAACGGCGTGATCCCGATCGTCAACGAGAACGACACCATCTCGGTCACCGAGCTGATGTTCACCGACAACGACGAGCTTTCGGGACTCGTGGCGGCCATGATGCAGGCCGAAGCGCTGATTATCCTGAGCAACATCGACGGCATCTACGACGGCTCGCCCTCCGACCCCTCGTCGCAGGTGATCCGCCGCGTGAAACCCTCCGAAGACCTCTCGCGGTACATCGACCCGGCGCGCTCGTCGCGGGGCCGGGGCGGCATGGCGACCAAGAGCCGCATTTCGTCGCGCGTGGCCGGCGAGGGCATCGAAGTCATCATCGCCAACGGCCGCCGCGACAACATCCTGACCGCTCTGGCGCTGACCGGCGAGGAGGTGCTCTGCACCCGTTTCGAACCCGCCCCGCACACGGCGTCGGGCGTCAAAATGTGGATCGCCAGCAGCGAAGGCTTCGCCAAAGGCGTCCTGCGCATCGACGAAGGCGCCGCAGCGGCCGTCCGGGCCAGCAAGGCCGCCAGCATCCTCGCCGTGGGCGTCACGGCCGTCGAGGGCGATTTCGAACGCGACGATTTGGTGCGCATCCTCTCGCCCGACGGAACGCAGCTGGCCGTGGGCCGCATCTCGTGCGACAGCGAAACCGCACGCCGCAACATCGGGCGCAAAGGGCTGAAACCCCTCGTCCACTGCGATTACCTCTACCTCGAATAAGACGACTATGGAATACGAATCCCTGTTCAAAGCCGCCCGTCAGGCCGGAACGCTTCTGGCCGAGACCGAAACCGAACGACTCGGACGCACGCTGATGCACGCCGCACAACTGCTGCGCACGCATACGCCCCGCCTGCTCGAAGCCAACGCCCGCGACCTCGAAGCCATGGCCCCCGACTCGCCGCTGCGCGACCGTCTGCGGCTGACTCCGGAGCGCATCGCCGCCATCGCCGACGACATGGAGGTCGTCGCGCACCTGCCCTCGCCGCAGGGCGAAGAGCTGGAGCGGCGCACCCGCCCCAACGGAATGACCATCGTCAAACGGCGGGTTCCGTTCGGCGTGGTCGGCATGATCTGCGAAGCGCGGCCCAACGTCACGGCCGACATCTTCTCGCTCTGCATCAAAACGGGCAACGCCTGCGTGCTGAAGGGCGGCGGCGACGCCCGTCACTCCAACGAAGCCATCGCCGCCCTGCTGCACGAAGCCCTGCGCAGCGAAGGCATCGACGAACACGCCTTCACCCTGCTTCCTTCGGACCACGCCTCCGTCGGAGCGCTGCTGAACGCCGTGGGTTACGTCGACGTCGTCATTCCGCGCGGCGGCGCGGGCCTGATCCGCTTCGTGCGCGAAAACGCCCGCGTTCCGGTCATCGAAACCGGCGCCGGCATCGTCCACACCTACTTCGACCGCGACGGCGACCTCGCAAAAGGCCGCGCCGTAGTCTGCAACGCCAAAACCCGGCGCGTCAGCGTCTGCAACGCCCTCGACTGCCTCGTCATCCACCGCGACCGGCTCGCCGACCTGCCGGAGCTTTGCGCCCCGCTGGCCGCCGCCCGCGTCACGGTCTACGCCGACGCCGAGGCTTTCGCGGCCCTCGGCGGACACTACCCCGCCGACCTGCTGGAACACGCGTCCGAAGAGCATTTCGGCACGGAATTCCTCGACTACAAACTCGCCGTCAGGACCGTCGCATCGCCCGAAGAGGCCCTCGCGCACATCGCCCGCTACTCGTCGCGCCACAGCGAAGCCATCGTCACCGAAAACAAGCGGACCGCCGCGCAGTTCACGCGCGCCGTGGACGCCGCCTGCGTCTACGTCAACGTCTCGACGGCCTTCACCGACGGCGGCCAGTTCGGCTTCGGCGCCGAGGTGGGAATCTCGACCCAGAAGCTCCACGCCCGCGGTCCGATGGGCCTTCCCGAACTGACGACCTACAAATACGTCGTCACGGGCGACGGGCAGATCCGGGAATCCTGAAGCCTTCCGCATCGGATTTCACCCGAAAAACAACAAAAAATATAACGATTCGTAATCATTTTTTCCGTAAATTTGCACATCCTTAAAATTAGATGTATATTTAACTTATGATTCGTGAACTTATGGCCGTGGGATTCGGCGGCGCGGCGGGCAGCATCGTCCGTTATCTGCTTTCGGGCGGGATCTTGGCCGGACAGACGCTGCTGGGATTTCCGGCGGGCACGTTCACGGTCAACGCCGCGGGTTCGCTGCTGATCGGCATCCTGCTGGAAGCCAGTGTCTCCGAGACGCTGGGCTGGCTGCTCATCGTGGGATTCTGCGGAGGCTTCACCACCTTTTCGACCTTTTCGGCCGACACGGTGCGTCTGCTGCGGGCCGGATGCTACAATGCGGCGGCGGTTTATGTGGCGCTGAGCGTCGCGGTATGCATCGTTTTTGCAGCGCTCGGCATGTGGATCGGAACAACATTTAGGAATTAACTACATAGAAAGACAATGGTAATTTTGGTATTGAACTGCGGCAGCTCGTCGATCAAGTATCAGGTGATCGACATGGAAGCCGCATCGAGCACACTGCTCGCAAAAGGCATCGTGGAACGTATCGGCCTGCCGGAAGGCGACCTTATCCATAAACCCGTCGGCAAACAGCCTTTCGAGCTGCACCGTCCGATTCCCGACCACACGACGGGCATCAAACTCGTGCTCGACGCCCTCACCGCCCCGGAGCACGGCGTCATCCGCTCGCTGGACGAGGTGAAAGCCGTCGGCCACCGCGTAGCCCACGGCGGCGAATTCTTCCCCGAAAGCTGCATCGTCACCGAGGAGGTCAAGAGCAAAATCCGCTCGCTGTTCGAGATCGCGCCGCTGCACAATCCCGCCAACCTCGAAGGCGTGCTTTCGATCGAGAAGGTGCTGCCGGGAACGCCGCAGGTCACGGTCTTCGACACGTCGTTCCACCAGACCATTCCGGCCGTCAATTTCATGTACGCGCTGCCCCACGCCTATTACGACAAATACCGCGTGCGCAAATACGGCTTCCACGGCACCAGCCACAAATACGTGGCGCAGACCGGCGCCAAACTCGCGGGACTGGACTTCGAGAATTCGAAGATCATCACCTGCCACATCGGCAACGGCGCTTCGGTGACGGCCGTGCTGAACGGCAAGTCGTTCGACACGTCGATGGGCTTCTCGCCCGTGGACGGACTGGTCATGGGCACCCGCTGCGGCAACGTCGATCCCAGCGCCGTCACCTTCATCGGCGAAAAGGAGGGCATGTCCTACGCCGAGCTGAACGAAATGATGAACAAGAAATCGGGCGTGCTGGGTCTTACCGACCTTTCGAGCGACATGCGCGACATCGACCTCGCCTACGACGAGGGTAATCCCCGCGCCATTCTGGCCCGCGACATGCACTACGGACGCATCCGCAAATTCGTCGGCGAATACGCAGCCGAAATGGGCGGCGTGGACATGATCGTCTTCACGGGCGGCGTCGGCGAGAATTCGTGCGAGATGCGCGAGAGCGTCTGCACGGGTCTCGAATTCATGGGCGTCGAATTCGACCGCGAGGCCAACAAGGGCGCCCGCGGCGTAAACAAAATCCTCTCTACTCCCGGTTCGCGCGTCAAAGTGGCCGTCATCGCCACCGACGAGGAGCTGGTCATCGCTACCGACACATACAATCTCGTAAAATAATTTTCAAAGCACATTTCCACAACTTATGATCCAACATCTTACTGAAATCGTCGAGGAGGCGAGAAAAAGAGGTAAAAAACGGCTGGCCGTGGCATACGGTCAGGATTCACATACGCTGGAGGCGGTGTACGAAGCCTACAAGGAGGGCCTCGTAGAGCCTACGCTTTACGGCGAAAAAAGCGTTATCGAGCAGGTCTGCGCCGAGAACGACATCGACATCAAGGCATTCAACATCGTCGATGAAACCAGCGACGTCAAGTGCGTGCAGCAGGCCGTCGCGGCCGTCGTTGCCGGCAATGCCGACGTGCTGATGAAGGGACTGGTCTCGACCGACAAATACATGCGCGGCATTCTCAACAAGGAAGCAGGACTGTTTCCCCCGAAAGGCGTGCTGAGCCACGTGTCGATCGTCGAGATGCCCTGCTACCACAAACTGCTCGTCATTTCGGACGTGGCGGTGATTCCGCTGCCCGACTTCAAGCAGAAAACCGTGCAGATCGGCTACCTCGCGCGCACGGCCAACCTGCTGGGCATCAAGACTCCGAAAATCGCCTGCATCGCTCCGTCGGAGCAGCTGCTTCCCAACGTCATCTCCTCGACCGAAGGCGCGCTACTGGCCAAAATGGGCGACCGCGGACAGCTGGGCGACGTCGTCGTAGACGGTCCCCTGTCACTCGACGTGGCGCTCTACAAGGACGTTGCGGAACACAAGAAGGTCAAAGGCTCGTCCGTCGCGGGCGATCCCGACTGCCTGCTCTTCCCCAACCTCGAATCGGCCAACGTCTTCTTCAAGTCGGTGACGCACCTCTGCGGCGGCGAACTGGCCGCCATGGTCATGGGAACGAAAGTCCCCTGCGTGCTGACCTCGCGCGGCGACACCAGCAAGACCAAGCTCTACTCGATCGCGCTGGCCTGTCTGGCCGTGAAGCAGTAAGACAGCCTGAACCAACCCACCAACCTAACCCACCAACCTAATTAACCGGAACCGATTTATGGGCTTCAAAATTCTAGCGATAAATCCCGGCTCTACTTCAACGAAGGTCGCCCTCTACGACGAGGAGCGGCCTTTGTTGGATCTGACCCTGCGTCACTCGGCGGAACAGATCGCACACTACCCCAACATCATCGACCAGCTCGACTGGCGCCGTGACATGATCCTCACGGCATTGAAGGAACACGGCTTCGACATCATGTCCCTCGCTGCCGTAATCGGCCGCGGCGGCCTCATCAAACCCATTCCCGCCGGCGTGTACGAAGTGAACGACGCCATGCGCCGCGACCTGCAGCACGCCACGATGGAGCACGCCTCCAACCTCGGCGGTCTGCTGGCCGACGGAATCGCGGCGACCGCAGGCATCAAAGCCTACATCGCCGACCCCGTGGTCGTGGACGAAATGGACGACATAGCGCGCCTGAGCGGGCATCCCGACTGCCCGCGGCGTTCGATCTTCCACGCACTCAACCAGAAAGCCACGGCCCGCCTGCACTGCGACCGCATCGGCATCGTCTACGAGAAGGCGAACCTCGTGGTCGCCCACCTCGGCGGCGGCATCTCGGTCGCGGCGCACAAGCAGGGCCGCGTCGTCGATGTGAACAACGCCCTCGACGGCGACGGACCGTTCGCACCGGAGCGCGCCGGAACCCTTCCCGCCGGCGAACTGGTCGATCTCTGCTTTTCGGGCCGCTACACGCGGCACGACATCCAGCAGATGCTGGCCGGCAAAGGCGGTCTCGTGGCGCATCTGGGGACCAACTCCATGATACAGGTCATGGAGCGCATCGGTCAGGGCGACGAAAAAGCCCGCGTGGTGAAGGACGCCATGTGCTACGGCATCGTGAAGCAGATCGGCGCCATGGCCGCCGCCCTCGGCGGACGGGTTGACGCCGTCATCCTGACAGGCGGCATCGCCCACAACAAATCCGTCGTGGAGTACATTTCGGAATTCTGCTCGTTCATCGCCCCCATCGCAGTCTACCCCGGCGAGAACGAACTCGAATCGCTCGTCACCAACGCGCTGGTCGTCCTGCGGGGCGTCATCACCCCGAAGGTCTACGCCTGACGGCCGGGGAGGGTCTTCCACCCCGACAAAAAACCGCCGGTTACACCCCAAGGTATAACCGGCGGTTATTTTTACCGACGCTCCGTGAATCGGCCCCCGACGCAAGCAGCGCGAATCAACGGTGCAAAAACTGCTTCCGGACAATAGCCGCCACCTCGCGGAAGGCTTCGAGCCGGAACAGGGCCGACAGCAGGACATAAGAGACCGCACCGGCCGCCACTTCGGCCATCAGCCGCAGCAGGGCATGCTCCGGAATCGCGCGGGCCGTCAGCCGCACCGCGCCGTACATCGCGGCGGCCGCCAGCAACGGAGGCAGCAGCGTCCGCACGAAACGCCCCGGCGACAGCGACGTAAACTTGGTCGTGGCGAGGAAATTGACGGACATTTCGCAGAATGCGATCACCACGAGTCCCCATACCACGGCCTGCACGCTGATCGGAATCGTCACGGCGAACACCAGCGTCATAATCACCTTCTTGACGATCTCCAGCTTCACGATCAATGCACCGCCGCTCTTGACTTTCAATACGTTGTAGGCGATTATCGACATCGGATAGAAAAGTCCCACCAGACATACCGTCTCGAAATAGGGCACCGTAGGCATCCACTCCTCGCCCAGCAGGACAGCGAACATGTCGTGCGCCACGGCCGACATGCCCAGCATGACCGGGAAAAGAACGTAGGAGACCACCATCACGACCTGCCGATAGCTCTCGGCGAACTTCGGAGCGTCGTCCTTGATCTTGGCCAGCGCAGGGAAAGTGACGCTCTGCACGGCCTGCATCGCCGAAATCGTCGGCTGATCCTTGAGCTTGATCGCCTGATCGAACGAGCCGAGCGTATCGGCCGGATAGAGCCGTCCGAGGAAAAACTGCGGAATCTTATTGTAGAACGTCGAAATCAGGTCCGTGGCGATCAGGCTGAAACTGAAGGGAGCCATTTCGCGCAGCGGTCCGCGGCTGCACGCCCCGCAGGGCCGCCAGTCGCTCAGCCACCACAGCAGCAGAGTCCGCACCGCCGCCTGCAGCACGCGCTGGGCCACGATACACCAGATCCCGAACCCGGCGAGCGCGAGACCGATCGCCGCCAGTCCGCCCGCGAGCGACGAGGCGAAAGTCACCTTCGACAACAGCGCGAAACGGAACTTCCTGACGCAGATCGTATTCTGAATGGCGCACAGCGCCCCGATGGGCAGCTGCAGGAAAAACACGGGTGCGATCTGCGCGATCTGGGGCATGTCGTAGAACCGCGACGCCGGAAACGCCAGCGCCGTGAAAAGCGCGTACATCACCAGCGAAACCCCGATATTGAAGGCGAAAACCGATTTGTAATCGTCCGCCGAAGGGGCCGCCTTGCGGATCAGCGCCTGCGAAAAACCGCTGTCCACGAGCACCAGCGCCACGGCCACCACGGCCGTCGGAATCGCCATGACGCCGAGGATGTCGCGGGTCAGCAGGCGCAGGATAATAAGGCTCACGGCCATCTGGAGGAGCATCGTACCGATCTTCTCGGCCATGCTCCACGCCACGCCGCGGGCGACCTTATCCTTCAGTTCCCCTTTCAACGGCTAACACTTTTGCGCCGCAACGATCTCCTCGTTGCGCCGGCGGATGTTGTCCACATTGGCGATCTCGACATACGACGCACCTCCGTCGGGTCCGAAGCTGCCGCCCACGATGGCCAGCAGATCCTCGCCCTTGAGTTTGCGGTACTGATCGAGGAATTCGAGCGCATCGACCAAGAAATGATACTTGTCGTGCAGCTCCTGATTGCGCAGAATCGGCACCACGCCGTACGACAGCGCCAGAATACGCTGCGCGTGGAGCTGGTAGCAGACGGCCATCACGGTCTTCCGGCCGCGGAACGCAGCGAGATAACGGCCCGTACGGCCGGTCTTGGTGTCGAGGACCACGTATTTGATCGGCAGGTTTGTCGAAGCGCGCACCGCCGAGCGGGCCAGCTGGGCCGTGATCTCGTGGTTCACCGAAACCATGTCCATGTCGATCATCGGCTTGAAATGCGTTTCGTCGCGCTCGATCTCGCGGGCCACGCGGGCCATCGTCTCGACCGACTCCACGGGATAGTCGCCCATGGCGGTCTCGTCGCTCAGCATCACGGCGTCCACGCGCTCGTAAATGGCGCTCGCCACGTCGCTCACCTCGGCGCGCGTCGGACGCGGACTCTTGACCATCGAATAGAGCATCTGCGTGGCGATAATCACCGGGCGCTTCGCGCAAATGCACTTCTCGACGATGCGCCGCTGGGTGTTGGGAATCGCTTCGGCCGGAAGCTCCACGCCCAAGTCGCCGCGCGCCACCATAATGCCGTACGACGCCTCGATGATCTCGTCGATGTTGTCGAGTCCCTCCTGATTTTCGATCTTCGAAATGATCTTGATTTTGCTGCCGTGGGCATCGAGAATCTCCTGCACGGCCTTTATGTCCTTGGCGCTGCGCACGAACGAGTGTGCGATGAAATCGACGTCGTTCTTCACGGCCCACTCGATAAAGCGGCGGTCCTTCTCCGTCACCGAAGGCAGGTCGATCGACACCGCAGGCACGTTGACGCTCTTGCGCGAACGCATCGCGCCGCCCACGACGAACTCACAGATCAGCTCCTCGTCGGTCTTCTCCACCACACGAATTTCCAGCTCGCCGTCGGCGATCAGCATGCGCGCCCCGACCGGAATGTCGCGCACGATGGTCGGCACGTTCATATAAACCACCTTGCGGGTGGTCATGTCGCTGCCGTCCGAACCCCGTACGGCGACCCGGTCGCCCACCCGGAAATTGATGCTGTTGCCGTATTCGTCGGCGATCGTCGTCACGCGGATTTCAGGCCCTTTGGTATCTATCATGATCGGAATGGCCGGATTCACCCGGTGTACGGTCTCGACGATATGCGTGGCTCCGTCCTCCGTCACGTGTGCCGAATTGACGCGCACGACGTCCATACCGGCATCGTAAAGGTTCTTCACGAACTCCTCGGTGCAGCGGAAGTCCGACATCGTCGCAACGATCTTGGTTTTTTTCATTCTGTACATAAACGTATGATGCTTATAATTTGAACATTATTGTGTGATCGACATATTTACGCGGCAGCCGCCTTAAGCCGCCTCTACAATTCCAGCCCCCCTTCTCCGAGGGAACCCGCTGCCGCCTGCGCGGCAGAAACGCCGGCCGTTCCCGCTCTGACAGGAAACACTCCCGAATCCACGAAAGCGGCAGCCCGCACCTGCTCCTATGCAAACGGCATGCTGCCGAAAGCGGCTTTCTACTTTTCGTTGCCAAGCAGCAGCGCTTCGACTCCCAACCGGTAGGAATCCAGCCCGAATCCCATGATCGAGCCTTTGGCCACGGGGGCCAGCAGCGAGACGTGGCGGAACTCCTCGCGCGCGAGGATCGACGAGATATGCACCTCGACGACGGGAACCGACACCGCCGACACCGCGTCGCGCAGCGCCACCGAGGTATGGGTATATCCCCCGGCGTTGAGCACCACACCGTCGTAAACGCCGTCGGCCTGCTGTACGGCGTCGATCAACTCGCCTTCGATATTGGACTGGAAGTAGCCGAATCCGACGGCGGGATAGAGCGACCGGAGCCGTTCGAAGAAGGTTTCGAAGGTCTGCGTACCGTAAACTCCGGTGTCGCGCCGCCCCTGCAGATTGAGGTTCGGGCCGTTGAGAATCAATATTTTCATAGTTCCGGCTGTTAGCCGCGCACGGACTCTGCCCGCCGCGATTCGCAGACAAAGATAGTGATTTTAAAGAATTTTTTAATATCTTTGTTTAATATCACCCAATATAAAGCGACCGTAACGGCGCAATATACGTCAAACCGCCCGGAAAACCATGACCGAATTCGGATTCATCGACCGCATAAAAGACCTTTTCGCAACGCTCCCCGACAACGGGTTCGAAGGTATCGGCGACGACTGCGCCGTGCTGCCCGTCGGCGGCGGCGAATCGCTCGTCTTCACTACGGACATGCTCGCCGAAGGGGTGCATTTCCTGCGCACCGCCACCTCCGCACGGGAGCTGGGGCGCAAATCCCTCGCCGTAAACCTGAGCGACGTGGCCTCGATGGGCGCACGTCCCGTCGCCACCCTGCTGTCACTCTCGCTGCCCGACGATGCGACCGGAGCGTGGGCCGAAGAGTTCATGCAGGGTTACCGGGAGCTGTCCCAAGAATTCGGCGTAACGCTCGCCGGGGGCGACACCACCCGTTCGGCGGCAGGCATCACGATCAACGTCACCGCCATCGGCCGCGCCGCCGACACGCATATCAAACGCCGCAGCGGAGCGCGTCCCGGCGACGTGATTTTCACGGCGGGAGCGCTCGGAGCCTCCGGGGCGGGCCTGCGCGACATTCTCGCGGGCCGTTACGACACCCCCGCCGCTGCCATACACCGCAATCCCCGGCCGCAGGTCGCCGAAGGCCTCTGGCTCGGCCGGCGGCATGAAGTACATGCCATGATGGATATTTCGGACGGGCTGGCGTCGGACATCCGCCACATCATGGAGCGTTCGGGCGTCGGCGCCGCCATCGACACCGAGCGGATTCCGGCCGCCGCATCTGCGGACATCCGGACCGCCGCCTGCGCCGGCGAGGACTACGTCCTTCTGCTTACGGCCGAGTGCGCAGACGCGGAACGTCTCGCCGCCGACTTCCTCGCCCGGTTCGGCGCCCCGCTCCACCCCGTCGGCCGGATCACGGACGGCAGAGAGCTGGAGTGGTTCGAAAACGGAACGCTCCGCCCCCTCGACTGGCACGGCTTCACGCATTACTGACATTTCCGCCGAATCGGAGAGGACAGCCGTCCGCACCGACAAGCCGAACGCCGGACAAACCGGCAACCGGGAAAATCAGCGGACAGACAAATCAGCCCCGGCAAACCTGCCGCCGGAAGCCGCCGGAAAAAACGCCAACGGGAAAATCGCCCCGACAAAAAAACTCCCCGAACGAATCGGCAACCGTACGAACCGGCCACCAAAAGCCGGCGGCGGAGAATCGGCGACCGAACAAACCGGCAACCAAGCCGACCGGGAATCGCACCGACCGCCCGGCCAAACAAACCGCCCGGCATAGCTCCTCTCAGCCAACGTTTCGCCCTTCGACAACATTTCGTCCCTCGGCAGGCCGCAACAAAAAAAACGGCACCCGAACAAGCCCCTCCCCATCGCACCGCCCGGCATATCACCTCTCGGCAGCCATAACGCCCCTCGGCAGCCATAACAAAAAACAGCGGCCCGAAGGCCGCCGCATTTCACTGACTCCGGGAGCCGTCTCCCGGCATAAGACTTATTCCTTGATAATATAGACGTGTTCGCCCCTCCGCTGCATGTGGTAATTTTCGCGGGCGTACTCCTCCAGATAATCGTCGTACTGCAACCGCTCCAGCAGCGTGCTGTCCTGCTCGATCTTCGTCCGGTAATACTCCTTTTCGCGGGTCATCGCATTGATCTGACGCTTGATTTTCACGGCATGCAGCGAATTGCGCCCCACCACGAACAGCGTGACGACGACAATGACCGCCGTGGCGGCGATCCAGAACTTCCGGCCCACCTCGAAACTCATCAGGGTATGTGCATGTATTTATGCGTCTGGATGGAGATATTCCACTTCGGATGCGCCTTGGCGTACTCGACCATCGCGGGCATCACCCGTTCGGCGACGCTCCATTCGGGCTGCAGGTAGAGCATGCACTCCGGCCGCACCCGTGCGGCGTTCCGCTCGGCCCATTCGAAGTCGCTTTCGCTTTCGACGATCACCTTCAGCTCGTGCGCCCGCTCCAGCGCTTCGTCCAGCGGGGGCTGCTGCCGTTTGGGCGACAGACATACCCAGTCGAAGTAACCGCTGAAAGGGTGCGTCCCCGAAGTCTCCAGAAAGATCTGCAACCCCTTCTCGTGCAGAGTTTCGGTCAACACGCCCAGCGGGTAGAGCAGCGGCTCGCCGCCCGTAATGACGATCGCCTGAGCCGGACACGCCAGCGCGCGGTCGATGACCGTCCGCACGTCGGTCGGCGGATAGAGTTTCGGATTCCACGTATACTTGGCGTCGCACCAGCGGCACCCCACGTCGCATCCGCCCAGACGGATGAAATAGGCGGGTTTCCCCGCGTGGAATCCTTCGCCCTGAATGGTATAGAAATCCTCGACGAGAGGCAGCAGGCGTCCTCCGTCCAGCAGTTCGGTATCTGTGGTGAAAGCCATTATTCGGTGACCACGTAAATATCTTTCAGACTGCGGCCCAGCTGGTCGTAATCCAGTCCGTAGCCGACGATGAATTCATTGCCGATCTCCATCGCGCGGTACTTGATCGGAATCTGCTTGCGGTAGGACCCCGGTTTGAAAAAGAGCGTGCAGACTTCGAGACTCGCGGGTTTCTGCGCCTTGAGGTCGCAAATCATGTACTCGATGCTCTCGCCCGTATCGACGATATCCTCGACCACGATCACGTGGCGGCCTTCGATGCTGCCGTTCAGCCCGATCAGGCTCTTGACGCAGCCCGACGAACAGGTTCCCTCGTACGAGGCCAGCTTCACGAACGACAGCTCGTTGTTAAACTCGATTTTCTTGATCAGATCGCTCATGAACATGAACGAACCGTTCAATACGCCGACGAACAGCGGCGTCTCCTTGTCGCCGTAATCCTCGTTTATGCGCTGGGCAACAGCCGACACAGCCTCGTCGATTTTCTCGGCGGGAATCATGATTTTGAACTTTCTGTCGTGAAGTTTTATGATATCCTTCATTTCGAATCCGGATTTTTATTGTTATTTTTGCAAAATTAATTAATTGCACGCAAGAAACGAACGTTTCAACCGAAAATAATCGCAAAAACATGAAACTTTCCGAATGGTTCAAAGCCCGGTCCGGGCAGGAGCTGATGATGATCGCCGTCGTGGCGATGCTGCTCGTCATGATCGCCACGCGCTGGGCCTACATCTCCCGCACGGCCAAAGAGGCGATCCGCCAGCGGTTCGTGCCGCCCGCCGAACAGGCCGACAGCCTGCAGTCGAAATAAGAAAGGGAAGTTGCTTCGGCAACTTCCCTTTTTCGTGTCCAGAGCGGCGGCGTAACCTTCCCCGCCATGCTCCCGGACGGCTGTTTTCTTCCCGACAGCCGCTACCGGTTCGGCACTTACACCAGCCCCGAAAATCCCATGAAGGCCATGGCGAGGATACCGGCCGTAATCAGCGCGATGGGCACCCCCTTGAAGGCTTTGGGAACGTCCTCGAAATCGAGACGCTCGCGGATACCGGCGAAGAGCACCAGCGCGAGGGCGAAGCCCAGCGCCGTAGCCACCGAATAGGTGACGCTCTGCAGCAGGTTGAACTCCTTCTGGATCATCAGGATCGCCACGCCCAGCACGGCGCAGTTGGTCGTGATGAGGGGCAGGAAGATACCCAGCGCCTGATAGAGCGAGGGCGAAAGTTTCTTCAGCATGATCTCGACCATCTGCACCAACGCCGCGATCACGAGAATGAAGACGATGGTCTGCATGTAGACGATGTCCAGCGGGACGAGTACATAGGTCTGAATCAGCCATGCCACCACGGCGGCGATCGCCATGACGAACGTTACGGCAGCCCCCATGCCCATCGAGGTCTCGACTTTCGACGACACGCCCAAGAAGGGGCAGATGCCGAGGAACTGCGCCAGCACGACGTTGTTTACGAAGATGGCGCCGATGATGATTGCAAAATAGGAAAGCTCCATAACTATTTCTTGGCTAATTTATTAAACAAAACCATGAGGTATCCCAGCACGAGGAACGCGCCCGGTGCGAGTACGAAGATCAGCGGCATGAAATCCGCCGTACCGAGGCTGACGCCGAAAATCGCGCCGCTGCCCAGTATTTCGCGCACGGCGCCCACGGCCGTCAGGGCCAGCGTAAAGCCCAGACCGATGCCCACGCCGTCGAGGATCGAATCCAGCGGCGAGTTCTTCGAAGCGAACGCCTCGGCGCGGCCGAGGATGATGCAGTTCACCACGATCAGCGGGATAAATACGCCCAGCGAAGCGTACAACGCCGGCACGTATGCCTGCATCAGCATCTGGATAACGGTCACGAACGAAGCGATCACGACGATGAACGCCGGGATGCGGACCTTGTCCGGAATGATGTTCTTGATGAGCGAGATCACCAGATTAGACATGATCAGCACGGCCATCGTCGCCAGTCCCATGCCCATGCCGTTTTCGGCCGAGGTCGTCGTACCCAGCGTGGGGCACATGCCCAGCACCAGCACGAACGTCGGGTTGTTTTTGACGATGCCGCTTACGATGATATTCAGCTTATTCATTTTGTCCTCCTTCCTGAGCCTCAGGCCCGCTGGTTTGTTCCTCCGCCGAATCTCCGGCCGCGGAAGTCGCGCCGGACGACACGTCGGTCGGGGTTGCACCCGTCGCAACGCTCTTGTAAGCCATCCATGCACGGTTGATCGCATCCACATAGGCGCGCGACGAAATGGTCGCCGCCGTCAGCGCATCGACGTCGCCGCCGTCCTTGGCGACGGCCAGCTTGCCGTTCACGAGCTTCTTCTCTTCGAGTTTCTGCCCCTTGACGCTGCGCAGCAGCACGTTGTCGGCGTCGGCCATCTTGGTTCCCAGTCCGGGCGTCTCCGCCTGCTTCAGGACATTGACGTTGATTACCTCGCCGTCGGGCGTGAAGCCCACCATCATGTTGATCGCGCCGCCGAAACCGTTCTTGGTCATCGATTCCACGGCATATCCGGCCAGCTGGCCGCCCTTGGTCGCGGTGTAGACCGTGATCGGCATTTCGTCGATGGTCAGCGTCTCGGCCGCCGTCTCATCGAACGCCGGAAGCACGCCGTTCAGCGCGGCGGTTTTCGCCGCCTGCTCGGCCTGAGCGATCGGTTCCGCCGTGATCATGTTCACGGCGCCCACCCCGGCCGAAGCGACGAGGGTGATGCCGAAGAGCACGGCCGTCATATTCAAAAGTGTACTTTTCATATCTGCACCCCTCCTATTTTACGCCGAAGCGCTTGGGTTTGACATATTTGTTGATCAGCGGCACCACGGCGTTCATGATCAGGATCGCGAACGACATGCCTTCGGGATAGGCGCCCCAAAGACGGATGCACATCGTAATCGCGCCGATGCCGACGCCGAAGATCACGCCGCCCCGGACGGTCATCGGCGAGGTCGAATAGTCCGTCGCCATGAAGATCGCACCCAGCAGCGCGCCGCCGGCCAGCACATGGAACAACGGGAACTGCCACAGCACCGGACCGGCCGACAGTCCTCCCTTCGCCGCCGCGACGACAAACGCGAACAGCGCCATCGTGCCGAGGATCGTCACGGGAATCTGCCACGTGATGACGCGCCGCCACAGCAGGTAGACGAAGCCGCAGATCAATGCCAGCGCGGCCACCTCGCCCAGCGAACCCGGCATGTTGCCCAAAAGCAGTTCCTGCACGCCGAGCACGTCGGCGGCGGCGCCGTGCTTCACGGCCGCCAGCGGCGTCGCGCCCGACAGCGCGTCGAACGAGCCGTTCACCGGTACGGGGAACGAAGTCATCTGCACCGGATAGGCGATCAGCAGGAACACACGGCCCACCAGCGCGGGGTTAAACGGATTCTTGCCCAGTCCGCCGAAGGTCATCTTGGCGATGGCGATGGCGACGAAAGCGCCGATCAGCACGATCCACCAAGGAATCGACGCGGGCAGGTTGAAGGCCAGCAACACGCCGGTCACCACCGCCGACCAGTTGCCGATGGTCGAAGCGCCGCGGACCAGAAACTTCTGAATCAGATATTCGAACAGTACGCAGGCCGCGACCGAAAGCGCCGTGACACGCAGTACGTCCACTCCGAACACCACGGCCGAGACCGCCAGCGCGGGCATCAGCGCGATCACGACGTCGCGCATGATCCGGGCCGTAGACTGCGAGGTCTGTACGTGCGGTGCGGGAGCAACTACAAGTTTGTTTGCCATAAATATTTGGTATTTTTTACGTTCGGAGATTTACTTCTTGGGAGCCGCGGCGCGCGCACGGATAATTCCCATCACGGTCTGCTTGCCCAGACGCACCCAGTCCAGCAGCGGCAGGTACGAGGGACACGAAGCCTGACAGCAGCCGCACTCGATACACGAAGTGATCATCTGCTCTTCGAGCGCGTCCCAGCCCTTCTTCTGCGTCATTTTCGAGAGGTAATAGGGTTCAAGCCCCATCGGGCAGGCGGCCACGCACTTGGCGCACTTGATGCACTGCGAAGCCTCGCGGCGCACGGCGTCGCGGCCGCTCATCACCGTAATGCCCGAACACCCCTTGGTCACGGGCGAATCGAGGTTGACCATCGCCCGGCCCATCATCGGACCGCCGTTGATCACCTTGCCCGCATCGGCGGGAAGCCCTCCGGCTGCTTCGAGCAATGCCGAAATCGGCGTGCCCATGCGGGTCAGCAGGTTCTTCGGCTCCTTCACGCCCTTGCCCGTGACGGTCACCACGCGCTCGATGAGCGGCTTGTTCTTCTGCACGGCCTGATAGACGGCATAGGTCGTCGAAGCGTTGCACACCACGGCGCCCACGTCGATCGGAAGCGCGGGCGGAGGCGGCACCTCACGGCCCGTCACGGCGGCGATCAGCTGTTTCTCACCGCCCTGCGGATATTTCACCTTGAGGGGCACCACTTCGATCCCCTTATACCATTCGGCCAGTTTGCGCAGGTGCGCTATGGCGTCGGGTTTGTTGTTTTCGATGCCGATGTAAGCCTTCTCCACGGCGATCGCCTTCATCAGGATCGTCACGCCCACGAGCAGTTCCTCGCCGTGTTCGAGCATCGTACGGTGGTCGGAGGTCAGGTAAGGCTCGCACTCCACGCCGTTGATAATCAAGGCTTCGGCCTTTCTTCCGGGAGGAACCGAGAGTTTCACATGCGTGGGGAACGTCGCACCGCCCATGCCGACGATACCGGCGTCCTTGATCCGGGCGATGATCTCCGCGGACGAAAGCGCGCACTCGCGGACAAGCGTCTCCGAACGGTCGATGCCTTCGGCCCACTCGTCGCCCTCGCGTTTGATCGTAATCATCACCTGGCGCAGCCCCTGACCGTTGGGAACGGCGTCGACAGCCGTCACCGTTCCCGAAATCGGGGAGTGGATATTGGCCGACATAAAGCTTGACGCCTCTGCGATGAGCTGTCCCGTCAGCACCTTGTCGCCCTTGGCGACCTTGGCCGCGGCGGGCGCGCCGATATGCTGTGCGAGGGGAATCGCCACCGCATCGGGCAGCGGAAGCACCTCGATCGGTTTGGCGCCGCTCAGTTTATTTTCCGACG